>ERZ1292642.310-Hain-H14-01um-R1-310-length-31834-cov-6_pt2 | contig 28886 bp, 40 predicted proteins | sample MGYA00564403_ERZ1292642 | MGnify/ENA primary metagenome ERZ1292642 (study PRJEB36523, sample SAMEA6512643) | groundwater metagenome | collected 2019-01-09 | study: AquaDiva: Metagenomics assemblies of 32 groundwater samples
GTGGGCCAGAAGGCCCATGCCCAGGCCTCCCAGTCGGCTAGGCTGACCATAGCCTCATCAGGTGGAAGAAAGCGCGAATCACCCTGCCCCGCAGGTTGTCCGCCGCGCCGATCTTCTCCAGCGTCAGCAGGTCGGGGCAGATGGAGGAGGCAACCCCCGTCCAGTTCGCTCCCGTTGCAACGAACGCGTCGGGGTACGTCTGCTGAAACCTCATTCTGGCTCCGCCTCCGCGAAGGCCGCGTCCGCCGTCTCGTGCTCGGCGGCGTACAGCGTGCTCTTCGCCTTGCTCTCGGCGTGACCCAGGCTGTTGCTGAGCTGCTGCAAGCTGGTGCGCAGCGAGCCCGCGCCGGGATGCGTCTCGGCCAGCAGCCGGTCTGTCTCCTCTAGCAGCGTTTGCAGGGCAGGGCTGAAGGGCCTCAGGCGCGCTGCCGTCGCCTCCCTCGTCAGCGTGGGGTGCGTTGGTTCAACCATGGCAAGCTCCTTCCTACTGGGGCGGCTTGGCAGCCCCGTTCCTGAGACCGTTCTGATGGCCCATGAAGAACGCCAGCGAGGCGCTGATGACGGGCGTGGCCGAGACGCCGCAGAGGGCGATGATGGACTCTGTTTCCGTCCCGCGAAACATGCCGACCAGGATGATGGCCACCGCCGTAGCCAGCCCCATCATCGCCACGATTCCCGCTCCGATCAACTTCAGCTTCGTGTCACTCAATCTTCCCTACCTCCTACAAGCGTCCATGCTGGCTCCTATTCTACCTACAAGCGTCCATGCTGGCTCCTATTCTACTCCGCGCGCCGCGCACTTTCCAGTACCCGCTCCGTCTCGCGGACGCGCCGCACCAGCCCGCCCTCCGGCCGCAGGGCCAGCAGGGGATCGCCCTGGCCAGCGTGGAGCACGGGACGGCCCGCAACGGCCGGTTGCGCGGGCCTCGCGGCGAACCCCGCCGGCGTCCAGAAGATCGGCAACCCGAAGTCCGTGAGGCCGAGGCCGACACCGCCCGGTCTCATGTCCCCACCGCCAGCGAGTCGATCGGCGCGTTGTTCGGGTCCGTGGCGATGGCCTGCGTGAGCTTCACCGTCGCGCCGTCCGTCTGGTACGTCTTCAGGTTCGCTCCATCGACCAGCACCCGGCTCACGGCCTTCAGGATGGCCGTGGCGAGGGAGTGGGCTGCAGCCGCTACCTCCACCTGGTCAATGTCGCGCTTTAGCAGATCATCGGCGAGCTGGTTCCAGTCGCCCGCTTCGGCTGGGTAGAGGACGATGGGCGTCGTCTTGGCGCCGGCCGTCGACGTCTTGATGATGATGGCGACCGTGTTTGCGTTCATCTCCGTGGCCGTGAGGTCGAGGTAGTACATGCCCGAGGCTGTGGCAATCTCGGTCGCCTCGCTCGTTGCGTCAGCGAACGTGCCACCGTCCTTGCTGACTTCGGAGTCGAGCGCCGTTGCCCCCGTCACCAGATCACCGTCAGCATCGAGTATGCAAAACGTCACGCGGTAAGCCTGGTTCTTGATTGGAAACGGTGTAGCGTCGCCGCTCGCCATCTACCATCCCCTTCCCTGCATCGTTCGCCCCGCGCCCACCATCCCCGGCACGCCGCCCCAGCGGCGCATCGTGGGCTGCCCTGCCGCAGCCGCCACCGGAGTATCTCCCACGGCAATCCAGGTGTAGTAGCGTCCGGCGGAAGCCTTCGTCCAATCCCAGGTCAAACCGTCCGTGTCGAAGGCCGATAGATCGGCCTCGGTGGTAGTCACCGTCGGCGAGATGTTCGACGCCGTCGCAATGACTTTCGTGGACTGGGTGTAGCGATCGGCCTCGGAGAACGACAGTGTCCCCAAATCGAAATAGCCGCCGTTGACTCCACCCTCGTCGGCCACGCCGCCCGCCGCGCAAATCATCGACCCGACGCTGGCGACGAGGCCTTGGGCCGCATGATTCGCCGAAAGCGTCATGACGCCCCGTGGCTTGAAGCCGTGGCCCGTCTTGGCCTCCGTGCCAGTCGAGGCGGGGCTCGTACCATGGCCGATGTAGTAGTCGCCGCCCTTCAGGAAGAGCACGCCGATCCGAAACGTGTTCGGAGCGGCCTGGGGCCAGTTCTGCGTATAGCCGTCGGCGTCCATGGAGACCGGCGTGGCCCGCCCATTTTGCGCGGCAGCGCCTCCCTTCGCGCTCAGATTGCGCAGGGAGATGTTCGGGCTGGCGTTGTCGTCGCTGAGCTGTGAGGCTGCGACGCCCGCCGTCGTGTTGTCGTCGGCAATCGCGCATATCGAGGTCGCTTCCAACGCCGCCGTATCAGCGTGGGCAAAGCCGAATGAGAAGAAGGCTTCGGCGGCTGTCGCGGGCGGATCGACGTTCAGGCGGGCGGTGAGCTGGAACAAAGCATCGGGCTTGAACCCAGCGCCCGTGATCGATTGATTGCCGGTCGTCGTCAACGCATTGTGCACGATGAGCTTGGCGTTCGTGATGTCGCCGCCGAACGCGACGCAGTGAATGAGGGTGACGTTTGTGTCTGCTGTAGTCCAGGTGAGCCGGAAGCCGTTTCCCTGCACGGCAGCGTTGCACTCAGCAGAGAGGACGTTGAGATGGTCGGTGATGGTGAGCGCCTTCGATGCGTGACGGCGTCCCGTATTGGTCGGCTCCACGTTGTCTTGGGCAGAGACACAAGTCGCAAAATGCGTGGTCAAGTCCGTCATGCCGACGGCGACAATGTAGTGCTGCCCGAAGCCGTTGGCGGTCAGGCCTGTTGTCCACAAGATCACAGCGACAGGAACAAAGCTAGAGCCGGTCGTGACATCCACGCAGGGGACATCCTGGGTCTCATTGGCAATGCCGGAGCTAGCCTTGTCGAATGTGCTGAAGTGGTAGTAGGCGCCAGGAGATGCGCCCGCCACCTGGCGGGGCCACTTGTAGTAGCGCCGCTCCCGCCGGTTGCAGACGCGCGCGCCCTTCCGCTGGCAGTCGGTACGGCGCGGGATGACGGCGAGGTCATTCATGTGTTATACTAGTCCTATGAACAGCTTGAGGGGATTAGGGTTCCAGCCCGACACGTACTTCCAAGTCCTTGGACGAATGGAATGTCTTGTCATCCACGGCAATGGCAAAACCTGTGACTTCAGTGAGCCGGACGAGTTGCCTACGTTCGAGCAACTGACAAAGCGGCTTGCCGAGCAGGGGTGGCCCGACGAAGCTATCCTTGATTTTGACGGCAGCCATTTCATCGCTCTCACCTTCGACTAGACTCCCACCCGCGTAAAAAAGTCCAGCAGCGCCGCCATCGGCGCGCCCGCCCGCATGAGGTCTTCCCCAGGTTTTGGCGTGACGGTGACGACGCTGCGGCCACGGCGATCAACAAGCGCACCCCGCCACCGCTGCGCCACGTCAGCCCGCAGCCAGCCCCAGACTTCGTAGCCGAGCGTCTCGGGCCGTTCCGCGACCATTGCGCGGCAGGCTTCGGCCAGGAGCTTCAGCAAGTCGGGGCCTGCGCCAACCTCGAACGGCAGCCACAGCTCCACCTCCACCGTCTGCTCCCAGTCACGTGCCGCTAGCACACAGCAGCGGCGGGAGGCTGTGTTGACGAACGCCACGCGGTCGCGGGTCGTCCGCTCGCCCTGCTGACGCGGCGTCGCCGCCGTGCCAGGCGTCTCGGCCAGGAGCAGCTCGTACAGCAGCACGGAGTCTGGCCCGCCGTCCTCAGCGCTTGGGTCGTAGAGTGCGCGGCGGATCGTCAATTGCGTTCCGCTTTCTCGGCGGCGCGGCGTAGTTCCACCGCGATCCTCATCAGCTTGCCCTCGGCCTTGAGCGCCAGCAGCGGATCGCGCAGGCTAGGCATCACGCCCTCTGAACCTCGGGCACGATCTCCACGGCGCCGGACTGGTCGAGCGCAATCCCCATGACGCGAATGACGCGGCTGTAACCGAGGCCCAGGTTGAGATCGGAGAAGCGCACCGTGTAGTAGCTGCCGAGCTCCAGCTTCGTCATGTCGATGGCGCTCTCGGCGAGCTTGAGCGTAAGCCGTTCCGCGATCTGTTCCGGCGGACGATCCAACGAGCGCCGCGCCGCGTTGAACAGCGCCTCGACATTCGTCGCGTCCTGATGGAGGCTCACCCGGGTTCCCGCTAGGGCCGGCGACGCCGGACGGCCGAGGCCGCTGGACTGCGCGTCGATACCGCCGTCCGCCCGACCCGTGGCGTTGAGTTGGGCCGCCGGACGCGCCGCGAACGAGCCTGCACCGCCCACCGCCAGAGCAGAGGAGAGATAGCCCTTCGCGCTCTTGGTCAGGCGGGCGACAGCGAAGTGGCGATTCTGCAGCCAGTGGGTTTCGTCGCGCCGGTCAAAGCCCTGCCGCTCCGCCCAGGTCAGCACGACACGGACGGCCCCGCCCGCCACCTCGTTGCGCAGGCCCCATTCCCAGTTCGTAAGCTGCGCCATGTGCTGGAGGAACCCGAGCAGCGATTCGGCCTTGACCGTGTAGGCAACCCGCGGACCGAGGCCGATGTCCTGCGCAAGCTCCGCGATGAGTGGCGGCTCGGCCCGCGCTGCGGCGTCCGCGAATACATCGCGGATTAGCGTACCGGCCGTTGTGGTGCGCTCGGGCCAGTCCTTCGCCGTCCGCGCCTGGTCGAAGAGGGCGCCGGCTACATCCTCACAGGAATAGGACCATTCGGGATCGGCCACGTCCATGTCAATCTCCGAGACGTAGCCCACCCAGGGAAGCACCTCATCCGTCCGCACGATCGTCACCATCGTCCCTACGTCGAAGTGCTGCGGGTTCGCTTCGGCCTGCGCCGAGCCGCGCGAGAGGCCGAAGTACGCAGTGCCGGGCGCGTTCAGGACGAAGCCGTACCGCAGGCGGTTCACCTTCGTCGAACCCAGGAGCGCATGGGGTGGCCACGGATCGCGGAACTCGACGATGGCCTCCGTCACGATTTCGCCCCTCGGTGCTCCACGACCAGGTCGAAGTTCGACATGTTCTCCTCGGTCCAGGTCAGGTTGTTCGTGCCCGCGTACAGCTGGAACCATTCGCCCTCGTCGCTCGGCGTGAGGCTGCCTGGCATCGAGATGCGGTGCTGGCCGTCGACGAAGGTGACGGTGCGTGCCGCGCAGTCGACCTCGAAGTCCGTGGCCGGCTTGAGCCAGGCATCGAAGGTGAGCGTCAGCGTGTTCCGGTCGCTGGACAGGATGCCGTTGGTGTGGAACAGCGGCGAGGCGCCGGTCCCTTCGCGGGCGAAGAAGGGCGTGCGTTCGTCCGCAGTATCGTCGTCCAGTTCGATGATGAACTTGTCGAGCGAGGCGCCCACGGAACCACTGCTGACTGTGAGGTCTCCGACTTCCTTCTCAATAGGACCGGCACCAGGATGGATCAAAGCAAAATAGAGAGCCCCGCCTCGGTCGGTCCCGTTCAGGTTCGTGCCAACATGCTTCGTATTCGGGTTCTCCGTGCTCTGAAGATAGAAAATGCCCGACGTGAACGTCTCGATATAGGCGAAGATATAGTAAGTCCCCGCCTCCAGGAACAGCTCTACCCCGGATGCCGGATAGAATGCGTATTCGACCATTCCAGTCGTGAGTGCCGACGCCGGGAAGTCTCCGTTGGTCTCCGCGCCACCGCTCCAACGCATGAACCGGCCGACGATTTTCGTGGTAGCGGCACTATTCGTATCCAGCGTCAGCCAGACGTTGAACGTGAACGTATTGCCCGCCGCATCCTTGCGCAGCTTCAAATGAAGCGCTTCAATCAGCGTCGGATCGTCAATAATGAGCTTAGAGACGAGTCTGTTGTTCGCGGCGTTGAGCTGGTCCTCGACCTCGCCGCGCGTCTGTGCGGCGGCGGCGGCGCGCACGCCATTCAGAATCAAGGTGTCGATCCGTTGTTCTACGCGCGTGTCGATAGTGCGCGCAGTCAATAGGGATTCGGCAAAACTATAGCGGTCGACCAGCTCCTCCTCAGCGCCATCAGGACTCCGGCCCAGGATACGAAGGCGCATCCCTCGCCGCTCTTGCACGTCGTAGGTGATAGCCGGACTGAGGTTGATCTGCACGCTGCTCGGAAGATCGAGCTTCAACCGTCCGATGGCCGGCCGTTCCGCTATAAACGATCCCTCTCTGAAGTCAACAATGGTAGGGCTAAGCGCCAGAAGACTCAGGGCCCGCGCATGGTTATTGTCTGCCGCCGGAACTTGGAAATCCGGCAGCCACATCGCGCTCCGGTTCGGCCGCACCGAATCCCAGAACACGGTGTTCGCATCGTCGGCTTGGTCCCCGTAGCGCCACTGGTTGTTTGTGCTATCCGAAAGCTGGATAGCCGGACGCCGGTCGAGTCCAGCGGGCCGGCTGGCCGCCGTCGCCTTGCCGTAGCCGATGACGATGAGATGGGCCGCCAGCGCCGCCTTCGTCCCTTTGCCCCAGGTGAACGCCGTCGTGCCCCAGGCCGCGCGCTCGATCGTCTTGATTTTCCGCCCCGCGAGATCGCGCGAACGGTAGGCGATGGCTTCCATGCCCGTGAGTACGTCGTAGCCGATGCAGACGACGCCCGACTCTGGAAGGTCGCTGATGTCCTCATCGAACTGGATGTCGCCGCCGTCGGCCGGGCTGGCCCCTGTCATGGCGGCCGAGAGCGTCTTGGTGACGCGACCAGACGCGGAGATGTTGATCCATATCTTCGTGTTGGCGGTGTCGATGTCCGCGAGCCAGACCTCATCGTCTGGCACCTTCTTGCCGTCGACCCAGACGGCGATATCGTCGCCGTTGTCGAGCATCCGCGAGCGGGTGATCGAGGCATTGTTGGCGTGCGTCGCCGCCGTCGTTCCGCCGATGCCGCGCACGCAGCCCGTGAGCTGGGTCGCCGTCTTGCCCGTGTAGTAGATTTGCTCCGTGTCGATGAAGATCATGCCGTCGGGCGTGTCCAGCCCGCCGCCGGCTTCGGTATCGAAGTCGATCTCGGTAGCCGCCGCAGTGATGCCCGCGACGTTGTTCACCAGGGCATGAGGCCCCCCGGTCTGGTGAATGAGCCCGGCCGTGTCGATCACCTGCCCGCCATCGTCGTCTGCAGCCACGTTCACGGCGTAGTTCGTGAGCGCGTTCGGCGTCCGGTTTACCATCACGGAGCGGATGCTGTACTTCCAGTCGTGGACGATGGTGTTCTTCACCGTATCGTGCTTGCACTTGAGGACGGGCCGGGCGCGCCGATTGCCGTCGTTGACCACGGCGACGGCGCCAGTGTCCGCCGCGACGTTGAGCACGCTGTCCGACTGAAGCGTGTTCTGCTCGAAGAACGGATACGGCACACGGATGCGGACGAGCCAGACGTTCGCCGCCTCGCGGTCGATGCCGACGGTCTGCGCTTCGACGCGGTAGTTGATCGGCGTGCCGGTGCCGTCGTCGACACGCAGGAAGACCAGCCCCTTGATCGGGTCGAAAGTTTGCATGAGCGTGTTCAGGTCTGCCTCGTTCGTCGCGCTGAGGAAGACGCGCAGATGGGTGAACACGCCAAGCGGCTGCGAGCGGACGAACTCCTGGCCGAACCCGACCACGGTCGCCTCGACGGCTTCGTGCGGGCTGGCGCGGACCGGCCACTGGTCGGGATCGAAGACGACGCTCTCGAACGGCGCCGCCGTCAGGCTGGTGCCATCCCAATGCGTGGGAACGTAATCATACGCCAAGGTCTATCCGCCTTCCCAGGGGCGTTATAACGCTGGCTGGCCCGTGGATTCTCATAGACTCTGCCCCAGCGCCCGTAGCGCCTCTGCGGGGTCGCCCTGGAGGACGAGCTGCTGGATGTAGACGGTCTGGTAGACAGGCGCGCCTGTGAGAGGAGCGCCAGCCATGCCGCCACCCAGCGGCAGCAAGTCCTCGGGCAGCGTCGGTATCTCATGGCCGGGCGCTTCGCCGACCGGCGACGGTGCCGCGATGGGACCGACCTCCACGATGATGTCGGCGACCTCGCCCATGAGCCGCAGGAATTCTTCGATGACCGCGATGTTGGATAGCCAGGCGCCGCGCAGGTGCTCGAACTGTCCCGTCAGCTCGCCGACTGCGTTGCCCTGATCGTAGAGCGCCTGGATGACTTCCGTGTCGGTCGCCAGCGTGCGGTCCATGAGCAGGCCGCGCAGCTCCAGATCGCGGCGCTCCAGGCGTCGGCGTTCGCTCAGGACTTCGAGGCGGTCGATCTGTTCCTGGATCGCCTCGCGTTCAGCATCCGTCGTGGCATCCAGGAGTCGCAGCCGGAGCGCGTTGATCTCGCGCTCTTCCTCCAGGCTTTCCCGCGTATCCAGCCCGACGAGTCGGCCCAGCTCCCCCGTCAGGCCGGAGATCGCCGAGCGGACGCCGGTGACGATCTCGCCCAGGGCGCGGCGCACCGCGCGCGGCATGTCGCGCATCCCGTCGTCTAGCGTCTGGCGGATGCGCTCGGCCTCTGATTCGAGGTCACGCAATTCCGCCTGCGCATCCCTGGTGATTCGCGCCAGACGGAACATCGCATCCCCGGCATCGTTTAGTATCGGCGGGAGCGCCCCCGCGATCCGAAGCGCCTCATCCCAGTCCTCGACGAGTGCGGCGCGGAACAGCTCCAGCAAGTCTTCAGCCCAATCCGCTGCGGCGCCGATTCGCATGATGCTATCCATCACGGCCAGCAACGAACCACTAATCGCGCCGGCCGCTGCGCCCGCGGTTTCTCGGATGCCAAAGAACAATGTCGTCATTCCCCTATTTAGGCCCTGCCCCAATTGCTCGAACGCAGGAGTCATGGCGCCGCTCGCACCGAGAACGATGCCCTCGATCAGCCCCTCGCCGACTTCGATGCCGTACTCGGATGGCGAAAACGGGTTGAGCTTGCCGAGGCCCTTCTTCAGCGCGCCGAATATTTCCCCGCCAAGGCCCTCGACCTTGCCGAGTATCCAGTCCTTGATCGACACGATGCCGTCCCACAGGCCCACAACGAGCTCGGCCCCGTAGGCGAGCGCCTTCGGCCCGATCTTCGCTAGGATCGCGAACAGGTCGCCCAGGAAGGTCAGGTTCAGCCAGTCCAGGAAAATGCCGAGCAGGTTAGTGGCGATGTCCTTTAGGTCCTGCCAGGCGGCCTCCCAGTCGCCGCGAAAGACATTCTGGAAGAAGCTGATGATCTCGCGCCCAGTGTCGATCACGGCGGCGAAGATGTCGATGACGGACTGCACCTTGCTCACGACGCGCTCGACCACGAAGTCGATGATGGCCGCCAGTTCTGGGAACCTGGCCTGGAAGGCGTCGCGCAGCTCCACGGCCTTCGCCTTCAGTTCGTCGAAGTGGTCGCGCACCAGGCCGATCAGCGTGATGAGCCCGACGAGCGCGAGGACAGCGGCCGCGCCGGGCCCGAGCGCCAATAGGATCGCGGCGCCGATGGCTGCGATAGCGGCGATCAGCACGACCTTGTGATCGATGACGAAGTTGAAGACCTCGCGGAGGACTGGCCCAACGGTTTGCAGACCCAGCATGAAGAGCCGGAAGAACTCCTCGACGACCGGGCGCACGGCGTCGAAGACCTCTCGAATCGTGCTTCCCGCACGTTCGACCTCACCGACCCAGCCGCTGCTGGTGACGTCGGGGTCTTGGAAGGCGGCGAAGAACGCGCGGATGCCGAGCGAGACGTTCTCGAATAGCGTCTCGATCTCTTCCATGTGGCGAGACAATACGCCGGAGATAAAGGTGGCGAACTCGATGAGGATCGGTAGCAAGGCGGCACCGATGGCCTCCTTGACATTGCCGATCTGCGTTTGGAGGATCGCCATCTTGCCGCCGAACGTCTCGCCGGCGGCGCGGGCGCTGTTGCCGAACTCCGTCTCCAGCTCGCCGAGAATAATCTTCTGCGCCGAGGCTACGTCGTTCACGGCCATGAACGATTTGATCTGCGCCTCCTGCGCGTCCGTGAGCTGGACGCCGACGCGCCGGAGCGCGCTCACGCCCTCGATGGGCTCGTTGAGTGCCTTGCCGAGCCGCATCGCAGCGTTCACCGGGTCCTCGCCGAGGGCCACGGCCATGTTCAGCGCGGCCTCCGTCGCCTGCGGAAATACCTCCTTGCCGACGCGGGTGAACGTCAGAAGCATGTTCTGGGTCGACTGGATCAGCTCGTCGTCGATGGGGATGACGGCCGCGAGGTCGTTGGCGAGCTTGTTCACCGCCTCCGAGGTCACGCCGGCCACGCCCTTCGTCGATGCGATCACTGCGTTCGTCTGCGCCTGGATGCGCTGCGCCTCTGCCGCCTCGCCGACGAAACTCTTGAGCGCGAGGCCGAGCCCAATGACGGCGGCGCCACCCGCCACAGCGCCGACAGTGAGCGCGCCTTTGAACATCTTGCCAAGACCGCCGGCCCGCTTCTCCACGCCGCCCATGGCACGGTCGATGTCCTGCATGGCGCGGCTCGCCTCGTCGCGCGCCTTGATCAGAATCATCAGCTCGGCCGTGCTCAGCGCCACGTCAGCGCCTCCCGCGCGTCATCTTCGCCTTGGCCTCCGCGTCCTTGTGCGCCTTCCGTACCGCCTCCGCCTCCATCTCGCGCAGCCAGGCCCGCACCAGCAGCAGCGACTCGGCCACCGTGTTCGGCAGCAGGCGCCACTCCGTGAGCGTCGGCGCGACGCCAGCCTGGACGATGCGCAGCGCCTCTATGACGGCTGCCCACTTTCGATGAAGACGGCGGGGCGGTCCAGCTCCGTGCCGTTCGCGCTTGAACCAGGCGCGGAGCTCGGCGCTTCCCCCGGCAAGATCACGCTCGCGTCGAGCACCTGCAGGGCCGCCCAGCGGCGCGTCACGGCGTCCAGCTGGTCCTTCGCCTCGTCATTCGTTTCCTGGCCGTCGTACTTCGCCCCGCTCCAGCCGGCCAGGCCGTGCCTCAAGAGCGTGCGGACGCTGTAGCCCGTCAGCGGATCGGCGGGCGCCTCCCGGTCGCGGGCGCGCACATCGACGCGCCCTGTTTCCCACTCGCCGTCTTCGCCCCGCGTCATCTCGATTGACTTCTGGTCGTCGGCGATCTGGAGCGTGCGCAGGGACGCAAACGTCTCGATGGCTTCCTTCGGGAAGCGCCGTCCGATGTCGCGCAGGTTGTCCGCCTGCGCCTCCTCGATCTCCATGCCCGATAGCGGCCGGAAGGACATGGAGTTGCCCGGCTCGTGCGGCACTTCGCGCTCCTCGGGGGGAAGCCTTTTGACCAGTGACATGTTCTGCTCCTTTCTGAACAGCGAAAGCGCGACGCCGTCCCGGCTTGGCCGGGTGGCGCCGCGCTCGCGGCTTAGCCTCCTATGTTCGGTTGTCCTACGCCAGCTCGCGCCGGCGTTGCAGGCAGTCCGTCCGCTGCCTCAGTTCCTCAGCATACCCTTCGGCTTGCTCGCGCGTCAAGGCGAGCGCCTTCCCGCCGCGAATGACGAACCACATCTCGGCTTCGTCGCGGCAGCGGCGGCTCCGGCACTTCGTCTGGTGCAGCACCGTCATGTCCGGCGGCGCGGCGATCACATCCAATTGCATCCGGCACTTCGGGCACCGCTCGCGGACTCCGAAGCCTACCATTACGGCGCCGTCGCCTGGTCCGACGCGACCGCCATCTGGAATACGCCGGCGCTCGTCGGATCGTAGTGGCCGATGAAGGACATGTCGACCACATCGAGGCCGTCCTGTTCGCCCACCGTCAGGAACTCGCCCATCTCGTGCTTGCAGGCACCGGCGAAGCGGAACTTCCGGTTGCCGGTGCCGACGAAGTTGAGCGTCACGAAGCGGAGCGTGCCGGCCAACGCCGCTGTCCGCTCGGCCGCCGGGCTGTTCGTGGCGGCTGCGTCCTGCAGCGCCCGCACCGTCAGGCGGAAGTTCTTGGGGATCGACTCCTTGTGCACATCGAATAGGGGTGAGCCCCGCACGCCATGGAACGGCATGAGCCCCGTGATCACCTCCAGGTCGAAGCTGATGATCTTACCCGCCCAGGAACCGGCCGCAGGTGCCGTCCACGTGCCCAGTGCGGGCGTCGGCGCGGCCAGGGCGAACGTCGTGTTGATGTAGAAGATACCGTCCGCGATGATGATGGGCTCCAGGTCGGTCGGCAGCGTGAGCGACGTGACGGCGGCATCCAGGATGTCCTGACCGAAGCAATCGGCGACCACGTTCAGCGCGCCGCCCTGCTCGCCCGACATGCGGAATGAACGCGCCATGACGTAGTCGATCTCGACCGCCTCGTTGTCCGTGGCGTCCGTCCACAGTCCTTCCAGCGTGAGCGACGATGGCCCAGTCGGGCCAGCGACGCCCAGGGGCGCGGAGGTCGACGCGCCGTACACGTAGCCATATGGCGGCGGCACGGCGGCGTCCACGGTGACAGGCACGTCGAGTGCTGCGTTGAGGAGCCACGTGATCTGCTCGTAGCTCACGCCGAGCATGTCGAGCGTGATGTCCACGTCCTTCTGGAGAATCTTCGTCGGTCCGCCGAACTCCGCCATGATGCCGAATGGGTGCTCGTTCCGGTAGAGCGGGAAGTTGGCCCGCACCTCCGCCGTCGCCAGCAGCAGCTCGGTCGCCGGGACGCTCGTGCCCCTCGTCGTTTCGAGGCCGACCTGGACCTTTCGCAGTCCGCGGATTCCTCCCGTTGCCATCAGTCACCGTCCTTTCCGTGCGCCTTGGGAGCGGGCGCCTCTTCCTTCTCGCGCTTCCAGAGCGCAGCCGTCGGCTGCCCCTCCACGATGAGCCCTTGGGCGCAGCAGTCGCGCCACTCCTCTTCGCTGAGGTCGCGCGCGGGCACGCCGATGACGGCCTGCTCCGGTATCCCGTCGTCCCTGAGCTTCCCGATGTACTTCCGCATGTTCCCTCCTACGCCGGTGGCGTGAACGCGGGCCGGGCCCGCACAGTGAGTACGCAGTTGAAGCCCGTGTAATCGATGCCCCCGTAGGGCACCAGGCCGGGCTCCTCGATGGTCTGGCTGATGATGACGCCGAGGCCGGTGCCTGAGCCGAGCTTCATCTTGGTCTCGTCGAAGGCTGCCAGCGTGGCCTCCCGGAGCTCGTCCGCCATCGCCATCGCCTGATCGAGATCGCTGTCCTTGATGAGACAGACGCAGCGCACGGTGTACATATCTTCGCGCGCGCCCAATCCGCGCGTCGACGTGACCGCCGGCGGCATGATGATCCAGCAGGGCGAGAGGTTGCGAGCACCCTTGGGTGGCGTGGCGTAGACGTGCTTCGTAAACGTGAGCACAGGGTCAGTAATCTCGACCTCCTCCAGCACGTCCACGATAGCCTGCCGAATGTCAGCCCAGATCGCCATCAGGACTTCCACCTCACGGTCACGTCCTTGGCGAAGTCCGCGATGGCGCCCGGCAGGTCGCGCTTGACGGCTGCGACCGCCCTCCGCATGAAGAAGCGGCCCTTGATGCCCCTGCGGGCGATAGCGCGGGCCAGGACGAACAGGGCGCCCTGGTCGCTACCGAAGCCGTGCCGCCTGGCCCAGCCGCGCAGGGCCTCCGGCGGTGGCATCCCGGCAAAGTGGGATGCCGTGCGCGACTTGAGAAAGAAGGCAATGGGCGCGCCCCGACGGCGGCCGAACTCCATGACTTCGGCGTAGCTTTTGGCGGTGCCGATGACGTGGACGCGCGCCTCCAGGGGCCGTACCTCGGCGACGATGCTGCGCTGGAGGTTGCCGGTGTCGCGCGGCGCGCCCAGCTTGGCCTCCCGCTCGCCGAGCAGCGCCAGGCGTGTAATCGCGCGGCCCAGGCCCGGCAGCAGCAGCCGGTCGCGGTCCAGATTGCGCCGGATGCGGTCCGCGCCCTTGATCTCGATCCCCATCTTGGTCGGCATCAGTACGGGGTGCTCCTCTTGTAGACGCGCGAGAGCTCGACGATGATGTCCTGCGCCTGCTTCGTCGCCTCCAGTACATCGCCAGCCTCGCCCCGCGCCGTGATCGCGCGCTGGGTCTCGATACGCAGCAGGGCAACGAGATGGCACGTCGCGCGCTCGATGGCGTGCGGCACCAGCGGCCAACCCCACTGCGCCGTGACCTGGGCAGCGCGGCGCTGCGCCGGGAACACCGTCACAATCGTCGAGTCCGGGTGCAGTTCGATGAAGCGCCCGGGCTTCTGCTCATTGTTTACCGCCGCCGTGAGCCTGTCCCACGGCCCGAGCCAGTAGTCGGTGTTCAAGACGAGTGCGGTCTCGTCGGTGTAGATGTAGTCGCCGTCGGTGTCGACGAGCACCGCGAGGCCGGTTGTACTGCCGATGTCGGGCAGCCAGAGCCGGCTGCCGCCCTGGCCGTCGAAGACCAGCGCCGTCGCGGCGCTCAGGTTGAACTGCCGGCCGAGCTTGCGTTCGAGGTAGCGGGAGACGGCGAGGAGGTCGTCCGCGATGGTGAGGTCGTCTTCGTCGATAGTCTTGTCGACGATGTCGCGGTAGATCGCGACCGTGGCGTAGGCGTCGCCGATGGCGATGGCTCGTTACCTCCCGCTGCACAGGCAGGCCGGGGGCGCGCGCTTCCGGGTATGCGCTATCCCTTCGGTCCGCCCCTCCACCTGTAGTTGCCCATCGGACAGTCCCTCTCGCCCGTGCGCTGATGCACCGTGAGTACGGCGCCGTCAATCGGGCAGGAGACAGGCGGCTCAGCCATCTCCCGAAGCCGCTCCGCCTGCGCCTCCTTGCGTATATCCGTGAGCTGTGACCAGGGCATCAGGCTGGCACCACTAACCCGTTGGCGGAGAGCGGGCGCCAGAGGCCGTAGAAGTCCACGTCGCCGGCCGTGAGCGCAAAGGCGCTGATTGTCAAGATCGCGTCCTGACCGTTGGACACGACAAACATTCGAGTCCCGTCCACGTCGATCTGCTCGATGGTGGTGGTCGGCGTCGCGTCATGCCAGATTTCATTGGCGATCAGCGCCGTCGCTGTCGTTTGGGCGATGAGGACGGCTGTATTGCCGGAGACGCCAAGCTCGATGGTCGCGGCGCCGCCCGAAGTCAGAGCCACGTTGCAGATGCCGAATACCTGCAAGAGCACGTCGCCCGTGATGGTGAAGGCCGTGAACGTCCCGACGGCGCCGCCGTCGTCGGTGAAGTTCCAGTTGCCCCGCGCGATGTAGAGCCCGGAACCGTGGCGCTCGTAGACGCGCCAGGCCGCGCCGTCGTAGATATACGTCGCGCCGCTGTCCGTCTCGTAGAACTCGGAGCCGGCTTTCGGCGCGGCCGGCTTCGTGTCGGACGAAAGGCCGACGAACCGCTTGATACCGCCCGTAATGAGCACCACCGTCATGCAGGCAGGCTCCTTGCGCGTTGCCAGCCGCCGCCGTCGTACACGAAGGCCGCGCCGGTGTCGGTCTCCTGGAAGGACGAACCGGCGACCGGCGTCGGCTTCGTGTCGGAAGAGAGCCCAATGTAGCGGCGCGGGGCGGAAACGAGAGCCACGGTCATGCTGTCACTGGCTCCTCTTTTGCAACCAGTTCGTACTGGCGCAGCACTTCCATCACTTGGCCCATGTCCTCGTCAAGGAGAATCTGCGTGACCTGAACCGTTGCGACTTGATTCGGCGCGGCCGCATGAATCGTGATCTCCTGCACGCGATCAGGATCAAGGCGAAGCGCCTTGCAGAGCTGGTAGCCGACGAAGGTTCCGACTGCCATAGTCCCTATCCGATGCTGATGGCCCGCGCCCAGGCGACCTTCATCCGGTGCGCCACGGCCTCGCCCGTGAGGAAGTGGATCGTCGGCGTCAGCGCCTCGTCGTCGGGAATGTTCGCTGTGACCGTCTCGACGCGCGTGCCGTTCACGTAGAAGTAGACGCTGGTGCCGTCGTAGTAGAACTCCAGCGTCACGCGGGTATTGGCCGCGAGCGTCCCCTCGTTGTCGCTCTGTGTCTCAACGGAGTCCTTCTCCGTGACGGCGCTGATGCCGGTGCCGGCATCCAGCTTCTCGAAGTAGATGCCGTCGGTCAGGCCACCGAGAGCGTCGGTGTCGCTGATAGCGAGGCCGACCAGGAAGTCGGACTGCGTGGCCTCGTCAACCTCCAGCTCGATGCCGAAGTAGATGTCCCGCCCCGTGGGCCGGAATGCCTCGCCGTTGAGCTGCAGGTTGATGCCGTCGTTGTCGAAGGCGTCGGTGATGAGCTCGGCGACCAGGCCGACCTCGTCCGAGGCCTCGACCTCCGAGGTGCCAGCACCAGCTTCGACCATCGTGGTGATGTAGCCGCTAGGGTCCGTGCCGGTAGCCGCCGTGTCCTGCAGGTCCTTGGCGTCGAGCTGCCACTTGACCACATTCGCGCCGATGGCGTCGATCAGGCGGTGCCTGTGGGTGTCGTAGAAGGCGAGGGCGCCGCGCACGCGGCGCGATCTCAGATTGGGCATGTCATCGCTCCTTTCAAGAGCGCCGCCCGCCGGCTACTTCCGAGCCGGCTTCGTGGGCGACGATGACTCCAGCTTCGATCCGTCCCAGCCGCACTTCGTCGTGCCGGCCGGGTAGTACCTTTGGCAGTCCGGGCAGCGCGGTCCCTTGCCCGCATTGAAGCTCATGAGCCTACCTCCCCTTGACCACGGCCAGGAAGCCGCCGCACTTCGCGCAGGCCGACCGATTGGCCTGAACGAGACCACAGCTCCGGCACTTCGCGGCCATCAGATCGTCTCGGTCCTCCGCCCGGCGGCCGGGTCGGTCGTCTGGTTCGCGGCCTGCTCGGCCATCCGCTGGGCGAAGTCCTTGCCCTTCTCGATGTCCATGGGCGAGCCGCAGCGGTGGCAGGTACGCGGGATTTCCACCCGCTCACCCCGGTCGTTTGCCTTCTGGTAGCCGCGCGAGCAGGTCGGGCAGACGTAGACGAGGTCGATGGCGTTGCCCGCCTCGTCCAGCCGCGCGCCCCCCGGCGGTTCCTTGACGATGACCTGTGCCATGTTCGCCCTCCTCTACTGAGTCGCCGGCATGTTCTCCGGCGCGTTCGCGTAGGCCGGCTCGATGAGCACGAGCGCGCAGCCGAGCTGGGCGTTGACGCCCACGTCCGCGCAGTTGATGGAGATCCAGCGGAAGCCGTTGGCCACGTCCATCGTGTCCGGGTCGATCTCGATCACCATGATCTGCTCGTGCTCGGCGGACGTGCCGTCGCCGCCCGGATCGGCGATCTCGGAGGCCGCCGTCTGCGTCTCTTTGACCCACGCCTCATCGCCGTCCAGCGCCAGCTCGTCCTTGAGGTAGTAATGGTCGACCACGTCCAGGTCCTTGATCGTGCCGCCGGATGCGGCGTTCGCCTGCTGCACGTCCCAGGTCGGATCGTCGGCGGCGGTGCCGACCCCCTTGAAGCAGATGATGCAGACGCGGCTCGCGTTCGACACCTTGATGCGCTTGCCCGTCTGCGCCGTTTGCAGATCGACCGGGGTGATGCACGCTGCGATGTCGAACAGCCTACCGAGCATTTCTGGCCTTGGCATTGTCGTTACCCTCCTTTTCCGTCGCCTACGCTTTACGCCCTGGTCGCCAGGTTGATGAACGGGCTCAGCGTGGTCGTGCCGTTGCGCGGCGTCAACGCCGTCTGTAGCCACGGCCGGCCGTCGACCCGCTGCACGAAGCGCCAGGTCATCTCGTCGGTCGTGAAGTTGACATGCGGGCTCGCGGCCACCGAGAGCGACTGCCGGTCGCCGATCAGGTAGAAGCCCAGGTCGACGAAGTAGAGGTCGCCTGCGGTGCCCAGCGTCTCGGCCTTCTCCGTCAGGATGAGCGGCCGGCCGAAGATCGTGGCCGGCGGTCCGCCCGCGACGTTCGTCAGCCAGACGGCGCTTCCGCCGGTACCGACGTTGAGCGCGAGCTGCGCGAGCTGCGGGAAGATGTTGGGGTGGCCGATCCAGACCGCCCGTGAGAGCGACTGGGGCAGCATCCGCGAGAACATGCTGAACAGGTTTTCGAGCACGATGGTGTTGGCCGCCTGCCCGGCCTCAGCCGCGACCGAGACCAGCGCGTCGGCGTTCAGGATGCCGAGCGGCTGCCCGGCGCCCGTACCGGCGATGAAGGCGTCGTCCTCGAAGTACGCGAGCGCGTCCGAGAACAGCGACATGATCAGGGCTTCGAGGCCGATTGCCGCGTCCTGCAGCAGCTCGTTTGAGGCTACGGTGTAGCCCGTGAGCTTGCGCGCCGTCAGGAGAATCTGCGCGAACGTCGGCTGCCGCACCGTCGAGAGCGACCCAGCCTCCGCCACCCACGCCGCCTGGACGCCGCCGAACACGCTGGTCGCGTGGGAGGCGTCACGGATGCTGGGGATGCGAACCGAGGCCGAGGCCATCGGAATGACGCGCGCACGCGGACGGATGACGGCCGCTTCCAGTGCGAGCATCAGCAGCTCGGCGCGGAACTCCTCCGGCACCAGGAAGCCGCCGTCGGCGCCGATGCCCTCGGAGAGATCCTTGAGCTTGTCGGGCGCGCCCTGGCGCGTCATCGGGTCGAGCTTGGCGATGACCTCCAGGAACTGGCCCAGGTGCTCCCACTCGCCGTCGAGCACGGTGCCCGGCCCGCGACCCGTGGCCGCGATTTGGCGCATCTGCTTCGTGGTTGCGCCGAGCTCGGCAAGCCCCGCGTAGCCCCTGTACGCCTTCGGCGTGCCGCCGTTCTTGAGCGCCTCGGGCGAGAGCGGCAGGCGCTTGCTGGGCACCTGGCCCTTCTCCTCCTGCTCCTTGAGGAAGGCGTCGAGGCCCTCCTTCATCGACGCCTTGAGCTGGTCGCCCAGGCCGGCCTTGACCTGGAGCTTCGCATAGGCGTCGATGAGCTCCTTGAACTTCTCCGGCTCGGCCGTCCACGGCTGGAGCTTGACCGAATCTGCGATCAGCTCGGCCAGCTCTTCCGGCTTCTCGGGTACAACCAGGGTCGTCATCACGTCAATACCTCCTCTAGACTCAGGCCCCGAAGCGCCTCCGAGGCCAGTTCGCCCAGGTTCATCATCTCCGGCGGCTCGCGGTCGAACTGCCGGTAGTGCCCTGCGATGTGCCGGTGGACGCCGACCATGTCGCCCTCCGGGATGTTCACGCCGCCGCGCCCGCCCATCAGCACCGCCATGGCCGCAGCGCAGCCGCGCCAGACGACCTCGCCCGACGCCCGGTGGTGCGGCAGCTTGTAGGACGCCTTCGCGTCCGGGTCGCCGTCGGAGTCCACCCAGGCGTGCATCCGCCGGAGAGCAGCGCGGCCCTCGGCCTTTCGCAGCTCGGCGCCTGCATCCCAGGCCGAGTCCTCGTCTGCCTTCGGTGCTGTGTGTGGCGGGATGGGACCGCGCAAGAGCAGCGCCAGCCGGTCGTCGATCCGCTCGTCCAAGAGCTCGTCGACCTCCTCGCGCACCAGCCGCCGGAACTCGTCGGCGTCCAGGTGGTCCGGTATGGCCGCGCCCAGCTCCTCGCGCACAATCTCGTCGACGACGGGATGCAGCCCTTGGGCCTTCGCCATGAGCTGCAGCGCGTTGCGGTTCGCCGGAACCGTGACGTGCGAGATTTCCAGTAGCTCCTGCTTTAGGAACTCCACGCCGCGCCGGCCGCCGTCCAGTTCACGTTCCTTGGTGTCGTCGGCGATGAAACCGACGCTGAACGCCGCGCGGCCCTTCTCGGCCAGCTTGTACCCCCAGTCGGCCTCGTCGTTCCCCTGGCCGATGTAGTAGTGCGCGACGCCGACGAGGCGCTTCCCACGCACCGCCATATCCTCCCATTCGCCAATCTGCGAGCGGAGCGAACGGTAGTCGTGAGAGGCGAGGAGGACGGGGTGGCGCTGGAAGTGTTCGAGGCTCCAGCCAGCGGCGCGGATGATGTCGCCGTCGCGGTCCTCGGATTCGTCCGAGACGACGGCCTGCACCCGGCCTTCGCCGAGCGCCTTCGTCTCCGCTCTGATGACCTTCTCTCGGTACATACGCAAAAAGCCCGACCAGGCGACCTTTCGTCGCGCTTGGTCGGGCCTACTGTGCCGGCGGAGCCGGTCTGATCCCGTTATTCGGTTACGCTGACAATAGCATGTCGTCCGTTGTCTGTCAAGACCTTAGCTGCGCCATCTTCGAAGCGAACGTCTTGTTTGCATTTCGCGCACCGGATGGTCGATGCTAGCACGTTGCGCCCGAGAGTCCGATGACACTGCGGGCAGCGCGCCTCGGCCAGCAGCGCGCGCTCCGGCACGACGGGGACCAGCACGAGCGTACAGCTCGGATGCGCTAGTTGCGGTCGCTCGCTCAGCGCGACGCGCGTCCCATTGCGGCTGGCGCACGCTTCGTCTACGTCGCCGTCGATGATGTCGATCTCAGCGACGCCGAGCTGCCCGTAGCGACCCATGCTGGCCTCGTTCGCGGCCCAGGCCGTCTCCGTTCGGGCGATCGTCTCAGCCCGGCCCCGGTAGAACTCCTGCACGACGGCGCGCAGGCCAGCGAACGCCTCGTTGCCGTTGACCGTCGCGTATAGGTTCAGCCCGAGGTCGGCGGCCTCGGAAAGCGCGTTGCGGATCGCTTGGCGTGTCGCTTCGTTGATGCGAACCACGTTGTCGGCGCTCTCGCGGAGGATGAGCTGGACGAGCGCCTCTTCCTCGCTCGCCTTCGCGGATCGGCGTAGCGTGCCGTCGACCAGCGCAATGACGGCACGGGCAACACGGCCCACTGCCGGTGCGATAGCTTCGGCCAGCGCCTCGTCCTGCCCGTCGGGCCACAGCTCCGACTCGTCGACGGCACTGACCTGCGCGTCGGGCTTCTCGCCAGCCAGCGCCGAGAGGCGCCGCACAACTTCTGCCGCCTGCTTCTCTAGCAGTCTCGCCACCGCCGGTGTCAGCAAGTTTGCAGCGCGGGCCCGCGCCATCGGGATGCTGTCGGCCAGGCCACGGCTCAGCGCCTTGACCTCGGGCTCCAGCAGTACCGCCATCTGGGGCACCGTGATCGCGTTGCCGTCCGGCCTGTCCGCCTCTCCCAACCGGCGCCGGATTTCGTTCGTGGTGAGCGCCTGCGTCGCGAAGCCGACCTTCGCTTCCTCCAGCGCCAGCGCCCGATCCGCCGGCGTCGGGTCTTCGAAGTCGAACTCCAGCCCGCCGCCGAACAGCGGCAGCAGCCGTTCGTTGAGCGCCTGGCGGATGCGCTCCAAGCGCGGCCGCACGATCCAGCGCGAGAACATCAGCTCCGCCGCCTCGGCGTTGGCACGGTTCACGTCCTCGGCGATCCCCAGAATATGCTTCGGGAAGCCGAAGGCGCCGAGGATGAGGTCGCGGTTCACCTTGCGCATCTGCTCGAACTGCATGTCGCGCATGGAGAACTTGCGGTCGACCCAATGGCCGCGCTCCAGGATCGCCACGCGGTGGGACCGCGCCACGCCCTGGTGCTGACGGTTCCAACGGTCGCGTAGCCGCTCGAACTCGTCCTCGTCCTCAATGCCGTCCGCAAACTCGATGATGCCGCCGGGCTCGGCCGAGTTCATGAAGAAGTTGCGATTCCAGAGCGCCGAAAACCGCTCCGAGTCTAGGTCGGCGAGGATCGACTGCACGGGGCCGAGGCCGCGATATGGGTCGAGCGGGTTGGGCAGCCGCAGGAAGATCACGTCCTCGCGCTCCAGCGGGATCTTCTCCGCGCCCATCGTGTAGACGTAGCCCGCGATGTACTCGGTGCGGTGCGGGACAGGCTTCATGCGGTCGGGTCTCACGGGCCAGATTTCGGCTGGGCGCCGGCCCGCGCGCAGCAGCACCCACCACGCTTCGCCTACCAGGTCGAGGTGCTGCTGGCTGGACTCGATCAGCTCGGCCTGCGTGTAGAACGGGTTGGGGCTATTCCAGAGGTCGCGCGCCTCATGCTGTTCAACCTCCGTCCGCTCGCCCGGCCGCACGGGCCGGTACAGGTGCCAGTCCGGCGCGGCGACGCCCTGCGCGATGCGCGAGACGACGGCGAACAGCCAGCCGACGGCGCCGTAGGCGGCCATCGAGCCCAGCATCGAGGTCTGCATCCCCAGGCCCAGGGTGGGCAGCGACGAGCCGCCGTAGCTCGTAGGCGGGCGCTCGGTATTCTGCTTCAGGGCGAAGGCGGCGGCGGCGCGGCGGAGAAGGGTCATTCCTCACCTCCGCAATCGCAGCTGTCGCAGTCGTCGTCGTAGCCGTGGAACGCGTGGCCGCAGTCCGCGCAGAGGTCAGGCATCACACTTCCAGCCCTTGCGCCAGGGCGACCGCCGCCAGGCCGCCGACGATGAACGCTGACGGCGGGTGCAGCAGGAAGACGCCGTAGACCACGGCGGCGGCGCCACAGATCTCGTACAGCGATGGCGGGACGGAAAGGCGGCGCCGGATGGCGGCACCTACACGGAGGAGAGCGAGGGCGGCTACTCGAACCATCGTATGCCCGGAGCCGAACGGCCCAACGCGGTTATAGCATACACGGTTGCATCGAGAATGTCATCCCTCTCGTTCGCCACCGGGAAGGTCGTCATCTGCTCCTCAAGCTCTGGGAACACGCCGACGTGGTGGACTCGGCCCTGCTCGTACTTCGCCGCCACCGGCTCGGCCCGCACGGCCTTGCCCTTGCTCGCGACGATGAGTTCGACCGGTGCGCCTGGCCAGACGGAGCGGATCGTGTCGAGCACCATGTCGCCGCCGTTGTTCCGCTCGGCGTAGATGCGCCCGGCGCCGTACTGGCGGAAGGCGTCGACGGCCTTGCCCGCCCAGCCCCGGGGCGACAGGCGGTAGCCGCGCGCCGAGAGCACGTAGTAGTCCCGCGTATAGCCGGCGGCGCTGCACGCTGAGCATGGCTCCCGGCCCCGGCCAGCGACGACCACGCCGGTCTCATCGGCGTCCTCGCCGTGCGTGACGGCCGGGTCTACCGCCACGACGATGCGCGCCAGCTCCGGCGCCTCCCGGACGCGGTGCTCGTCAATCCACGCCTGCTGCCACATCGCGCCCTCGACGTCTTCCAGGAGCTCGCCGGCCAGCTCCTGCCGGCCGAGGCGCGTGCCCTGATAGCGCGCGATGATGCGCTCCCGCACGTCAGGTGCCAGGTTGTCGATGTTCTCCAGCGTGTGGCCTTGGGTCAGGATCACGTCGGCACGGTGCGAGAGGGCCTTAATCAGGGGCGTCGGCCGAGGCGTCGTGGTGATGATGCAGCGCGGGTCGAGCCCCAGCGTGAGGCCGAACATGAGGTTGTCCCAGGTTTCGAGCTGATGCTTCCACTTGCCCAGCTCATCGCACCAGGCTGCATCGTGCTGCGGGCCTCTGAGCTGCTCTGGGTCTTCGGCGCTGAAAGTGCGAGCCTGAGCGCCGTTCGGCCAGGTCAGGCGGCGCTTCGTGGGCTCGTAGATGGGCCGGAACCAGGGAGGCGACACGGCGAGGATACCCGATTGCGGATGCTCGATCATCACGTCGCGGGCGTCGGCCGCCGTGTCGGAGACAAGGGCGATGCTGCGCCGACCCTCTTCCTCGATCTGCGTCCTCACCCACTGGGCGCCGGTGAGCGTCTTGCCCCACTGCCGGCCGGTGCGTAGGAGCCAGAGAAACCAGCGGCCAGCGGGCGGCAGTTGCTTTGGCCGGGCCCAGAACCGCCAATCGTAGAGAAGCCCGGTTGCCTCGTCGTCGGTGAGCCTACGAAGAAGGCGGCTTCTGTCCGTTCCGGGAAGCGAGGCGATCGAGCTCGCGAGTGATGCGTTCTCTTGCGGCACCCAGCGGGATCGCTTCACCGTCGGGACCTGAGTGCTCAAGGGCCTGTACCGCCTTTCCTTCGATGCGGTCGGCGATCTCGCGGATCGCCCATCCTTCGCCAGCCTTGGCGTGCTTCCAGACGAGCTTAGCCCATTCTTCGGGGTCGACAACGGCCTTCAGCGCATCGGTTAGTGGTTTTGTTTTGGGTCGGCCTAGAGGGTTGCCCGACTGACCTGGCCTGAAGCGGCCAGCGCCATCCCGTCCTGAATCCGCCCTGATCGCAGGCTTAGCGTCCATCATGCCCTCAGTCTACCACAGCGCGCAGGAATCGCAATGGTCTGCAGACCACCACGCCGCCGCACCCCTGATGATTGTACCACATCTAGTGTTGACACTTAAGGGGGTAAATGTCAATCGCACTTAATTGTTAACCCCCACCAGATACACTTAACCCTTAAGTTAAGCCTTAAGTTGGACTTAAACTTAAGGGGTGGCCCCCTTAAGGGGCCCCCTTTAAGTGTCCGTTAAGTCTCAGGACTCACCTTCCGCTCTCCTGCGCTCAACGAGCGTCCAGACGCCGTTGTGATCCACCACCCGGATCTGCTTCTTGAGCTGGGACAGGTGAACGCTTAGTTTGGGCAGCTCATCCTCCATCCCTACGGCTACCGCCAAGTCCCCAAGCGTGAGGCCGGTAGCGCCCCTGAGCGCCTCCAGAATCCGCGCCTTCGGGCTATCACCCAACTCCGTTACCGTCTGGGAACTGGTGGGTTCGAGGGCGGCCGACTCCTCCCCGAAGCGGAAGCGCACGCCCCAGGAAGGTAGGCGCTGGCCCCGGTTCGTCTTGTCGTGGCGCAGCGCGGCGGTGAAGCCGTCCTCTTCTGGCAGCGTCGAGGCGACCATGTACCAGGCGGAGCGGACGGAGTTGCGAACGTAGGTCGAGCCGTAGGGCTCCTTCTTGCCCTTAGGGACGTGGTGGACGATGAGTGAAGTCCGGCCGAGCTGGCGCAGCGCGGAGAAGCAAGCGAGGACGGGTTCCGCCTGGGTAATGTCGCCGCCGCAGGCATAGCCGAGGGAGTCTACGATGATGAAGTCAGCGCCGTTGCGGTCCAGCAGGCGCCCCAGATTCCGCACTTCCGCTGCGAGCGTTTGCGAGCACTGGCGGTACATGAACGCTGCATCCCCGCCCAGCCGGTAGAGCCGATCGGCGTGCTCCTCCTCGTCCCATTCCCAGTCTAGGTACGCCACCGTCATGGGGCGGCAGGCCATTCCTAGGAAGGGCTCGCCCAGCGTGAGCGCCCGGGCGATAGCCCCAGCGAGGTAGCTCTTGCCAGCGCCGCCGTCGCCGAACAAGAGCGTAGGGACATTGAGGGGGATCATGCCCGCGACCGCCCAGGCGTCGGCCGCTGGGCGCAGCCGGGGCTCAAGCAACACGAGCGGGCTCCCGGCGCGCCACGCCTTGAGCACAAGCATCGACGCCTGTTCGATCATGTCCTTCCAGGATAGGGCTGCGTCGCGGGGCTGCAGCTCTTTCACGAGGGCCTGGCGCCCGGACGTCGACAGCAGGTTCAGCATCCCGCCGTGCAGGTGGCCGGCATCGAGCGAGACGGCCTCCAGCTCGCCTCGCGGTCCGTCGCGGGAATTGGTCAGGTCGCGCACCGTGATGCGGATGCGCTCGGACGCCCAGGTGCAGATGTAGTCGTTGCCCTCTTGGCTCAGGGTGGGCGGCTCAAGAGTCAAGCTTGACCGCCCGCGTCCGTGACTGGGCCTTTGGGGCCAGCTTCCGTGCCAGCACTACAGCCTGAGCCGCCGGCTCCGGCGTGCTGATGCCCAAGAGCGCCTTCAGGGCCTCGGCGTGCTCCTGGAACCACCGTTCGTCATAGGCTTGCGCCCCCACCCGGCGGCCCGGCGGCCGCTTCGCCAGGTCGCGGCTCATGGCGTACCGGGCGGTGGCCGTGCAACGGCAGGCGCCCGGCCAGGGGTAAACTGATGGGTAGTCAACGGGCTCGTAGCTGGTGCCGCAGTCGGGGCAGATCATCGCCTAGCCTCCTCCGCCTCCGCCTCCGGCCCCAAGCGCCGCCCACCGGCTGGACTCAGCCCATGCCAGCGGGGGGCAAGAAGCTACCGATGGGCAGCGCACGGGGTCGGAAAGGCATCGCATAGCTGAGTCCATCATCATCCTACGCCCGCCCGCCCTCGGTGTCAAGCCAGCAAGCATTTCGTATCTGTCGAAGAGCAGGCGCTATGGCACTGCGTTGACGAATCCCTGACTATTGTTAGCGAAATAGTCCGGCTAGGGGCTTGTGCCTAGCACACGACATGTCGTATACTACTGGTGGAGGGCCAGGAAATGAGCCGCCGCCATAACATGATCGCACGATTGGTAGCAGGGGCTACCTATAGGGAAGTGGGTTCTGCTTTCGGGATAAGTCATCAGCGGGTTCAGCAAATCGTGGCGCCGCCACGGGAGGTTCGGGAACTTCTAGCGGCACGGGCGGCAGGCCGCTGTGAGCGATGCGACCAAGAGAAACGGCTGGAGGCTCATCACATCCGGCGGGGAGCAACAGTCGAAGGATGGGACACCAAAGAGCGCTTCCTGAGCTTGTGTCGCTCCTGTCACAGTAAAGAGCACCGAGAGACGGCAACAGCGCCAGCATATGGGCGACGCTGTGAGGCGTGCGGACGCCTGCTCGCTGGGTTTCCAGGCAAACGCTTTCACCAGAAGTGTAAGCGGAGACTACAGAAACGGAGAGAACGGGCAAGGCAAAAGCAACGGCAAGCAGGGGCGGGCCACGCTGGGGTTGGCCGGTACCACGAAAGGGAGGGAGAAGATGGCAACTGAGACGAAGCACACGCCGGGGCCCTGGATGGCTCAGGCTTGGAGCGACGCGGACGGCTCGCACTTAGCAGCCATTCGAGACGCAAGCGGCAATCTGGTCTTAGGCGTAGGGCAAAGTCCGCAGCCTCCAGACAGCCTGGCGGTTAGCGAGGCCAACGCCCGCCTCATTGCCGCCGCGCCTGCGCTGCTCGCGGCGCTGGAGGCTGAGCAGGCATTCCGCCGCGAGGTTGTGTTGCCCACCTTGACGGGGCGCCTGAATACTGGGCGGGCTCACACACTGGGCCGGAGGACCGCCGCCGCCATCGCGCTGGCGAAAGGCGAGGAGCCGTGATCTGCCCCGTCTGCCGCCACAGGGTCGCGTCCCCAGGCCGGCGCGGCCCGCCCCGCACCATGCACTCGCGCTGTAAGCGCCGAGTCCAGAAGCGGAGAGAGCGAGCGAAGGGGAAAGCGGGGGCTTGACAAGCATTGACGCTGGTAGTATACTGACGCCGATATGGTCGAGTCAGCAGTCCGCAGGCGCGGCAGCCACGGCCGGGAGACGATTCGAGTGAACTGGCACATCGACCGGCAGATTGCTGAGCAGCTCGATGCGCGGTGCAGCGACCTCGGACTCGTCCCGTCTCGTGTCGTGGAGAAGGCGCTGCGGCTCATGCTGCACTACGACGGAAGGGAGGAACATATGGAGCGAGACCCCAACGCACTGCCGGAAGAGCCAGCCGCATTCCCGGACGGGACGGCCTTGCCAGTGGAAGAGCCAGGGGACTCCGAGACAGCGGCGACCGAGAGCGGTACGTCGGCAGCGGAGCCGCCGACCGAGACCCCCGCCGACAGCCCGGCCAGCGAGCCGGAGTAGACAGAAAAGCGCGAGGCCCCGGCCATCGTCGGGGCCCCGCGCACCACTAGGGAGGTTGATGAGCCCATGGTAGCACCAGAGGAACAGCCCGTCAAGGCGCCGATGAGCAAAGCCGAAGAGGCGCAGACCTTCCTGTACGATGGCGCAAGGGCCAGGCTCCGCCGCCAGCGCCGCACCAAGTACGTCACGCTCACGCTTCAGCGCATCCGGCAGGCGGATGCGGATGAGATCGTCAAGCAGATCGTGGAGAAGCACGGCGCGGTGAGCATCTTCGTTGAGGAGTACGCTGAGCCGGAGGCCGTGGCATGAGCGGCCGCAAATCCCGCCAGCCCGTCGCCACGCTCGACGGGGCGGCCATGTACAGGCACTCCGTGGCCGAGCGCGTCCGGCTGGCCGCCGAGAACGCCCAGCTCCGCGCTAACCTGGAGGCTGCGCGGGAGGCGCTGCTTTCGATACTCGCTGACTCCGAAGACGAGTTCGATGGCGAGTGCCGATACCGACCGGAGCGCATCCCCCCTGCCCGCGCCGTGCTCGCCAGGCTGGAGGCGCAGCCGTGATCCTCGCCAGCCGCGTGTGTTACGGCCCGCACAACTTCCTGCCCGCCGAGGACCTGGGCCTCGAAGGCGACGCACTCTACTGCCGCGACTGCGGCGGGAAGCAGTGCCCGGCCTGTGAGGGCGAAGGCACCGCTCATTTCTACGACCACCCCTACCTGGGCGACGTGGACTGCGGCACCGAGATCGAGTGCAAGGAAGAATGCGAGCGGTGCAAGGGAGAAGGTGTGATCGATGGCTGAGCCCAGTGCAAGCGGAACTGAAATCATAAACTTCAGCGGGGCTGGCCGGCCAGACTGCGCTATCTGTGCCGATCCTGCCGACAGGCACGGTGTCTATGAGATCGTGACTGGTTCCTACAAAGGCTTTCGTTTTCAGTGCGCGACTGTCCTCAAGGATGGAAGTGTCTGCGACTGCCAAGGCTACGAGCCAATGATGGAGGGAGGCGATGATGCCTAACCCGCTGGTTCCTACCGTCGTCGCCCAGCATGACCGCTGCTCCGCCGCCCTCTGCCAGCTCGAAGAGGACTACGAGCTGCTGGAGGCCGCCCACGCTGCCGTCAAGGCCCGCTGGGCGCAGACAGCCGTCGCAACGTGGGGCGTGACGCGCGAGGATCTGGACGAATGCCTGACGCTGCTCGCGGCGGAGCGCGAGGCGCTGCTGGAGGGAGAGCGATGAACGCGACCAGAACGCAGAAGGGAGATAGCATGAAAACGATCTTGGTACTGCAACGAGGCTGGGTCGTCGTAGGCGAGTTAGCCGAGGACAACGAAGCGAAAGTTACGCTCACGAATGCCAGCGTCATCCGGCGCTGGGGCACGACCAAAGGGCTCGGCCAGCTCGCGCTCGAAGGGCCACAGTCAGCCACGGTTCTCGATCCCTGCGGGACCGTCGAAGCGCATCCGCTGGCAATACTGTTTCGGCTGCCCTGCGAGGCGTCCCGATGGAGCTAGAAAGCGCCCATTCGCTGATTGCTTCCGGCTCCGGCTCCGGCTACGGCTTCGGCGACGGCTTCGGCTTCGGCGACGGCTCCGGCTACGGCTTCGGCGACGGCTCCGGCTACGGCGACGGCGACGGCTCCGGCTCCGG
>ERZ1292642.355-Hain-H14-01um-R1-355-length-28636-cov-9_pt1 | contig 28636 bp, 33 predicted proteins | sample MGYA00564403_ERZ1292642 | MGnify/ENA primary metagenome ERZ1292642 (study PRJEB36523, sample SAMEA6512643) | groundwater metagenome | collected 2019-01-09 | study: AquaDiva: Metagenomics assemblies of 32 groundwater samples
GGTCGGGGTGATTTACCCCCATGCGTCTCAATGGCATGGAGGAATATAATTCAATGGCGGCGAGTATGGAGAGAGGTTCAAGGCGAGTGGAATTTTCACGGGGACTTAGTTTAACGATGAAAATAGCCACGGTGGTCGTGGGAGATGTTGGTTCAAGTCCAGCAGTCCTCTGCTTGAACATGAAAGCAAAACGAGGCGTCATAACACGCCTATCTCATACGATGCAGGTAATCAATCCTGCCGCCGCCACAATCACCGCAGAAATCCCAATGTGTTTGATCTGACTATTCAGAGAGCCGTAGGGGGTGCAATATGACAGGTCCATCACTAAACGACATGAATAATCAGCCAGTTGTATCTGAAAAAGCAAAAAAAATATGGGGTAAGGGTCCAATCAGAATTGGAGATATTGAGCTAGATTGCTATATCTTAATGGATGGGACCGCTGTTCTTAATAAAGGAAAAATGATGAAGGCAATAGGTCGGCCATGGAAAGGTACAAGCCGAAGCGATCGGCCTAATTTTATTGGAGCCGTAAATCTACAATCTTTTATCAGGCCGGAATTAGAAGAAAAGTTGAAAGGGATAGATTTTTATGATGGTCAAAAACTGATATCCGGCTACCATGCAGATATTCTTCCTCTCGTTTGTAATGTTTATCTTGAAGCGAGGTCTGCCGGAACACCTCAATTTGATAGAGCTTATGCTAGACTTATGGGAGAGGACAAACAGATATACATGTTTGAGTGATAGATTAAGAGGCCCATAGCTCTCAAATTGGTTATGGACCTCTTAAAAATACTACCGCAAACTAGGACAGTCCGTTAAAGAAATTACTGAGCAAATAAATATTTGGATTGAGGTTGGCCCGTGGGATATCAATAATGATGGAAGTCTAAAAAATACTCCAATGATTCAAACACAACCATTTGCGCATTCATGCTCAGAGAACATCAAGCGTTTTAAGGCTGTTATAGAAATTCCATATGTAATGCTTCCATCCCCTGTTACGGAGCTTGAGCCTATAAAGGCCCTCAAGGAGGACTGAGCGATGAGCGAAATTGCAAGCGCAGAAGTATGCCCAAAGTGTGGAAAATTTATACCATTTAGAACATTTTCGGACAGCGAGACGATTCGTATGACGCTAGAGGATTATCAATCACTTGAAGCCGAACTCGCCGCGGTCCGCAAGCGGGAGGCTGTCCTGATGGATTTACTTCGACAGCATCTGGAAAGGATGCAATTAATAAATGGAGGCAAGTTGCATTGTAAAACTGGAACAAGACCTTGCCCTAACCATAATTTGATTGAAGAAACAGAAAGGTTTTTCGAGGGGAGGACTGAGCGATGAGTGGAGTGGCTAAGGCAAAAATAGCAAGGTTCTGGTCTAGGGTTCAAAAGACCCCTAATTGTTGGAATTGGACAGGTGCATTAAATAGAGGTTATGGATCTTTCCTCTTTTTTCGTAAACGGTATTCGGCACACAGATTTGCATTTGAGCAGATAATCGGCAAGGTTAGAAATGGACTAATTTTAGATCATCTTTGCAGAAACAGAAAGTGTGTCCGCCCAGATCACCTAGAGCCTGTTACAAATTTAGAAAATTTGCTCCGCGGTGAGGGGGTAGGGGCATTAAACTTAAGAAAAACACATTGTAAAAACGGCCATCAATTTGCAGGGGTTAATTTAATAATAACGCTCGGGAGAACCGGAAGGAAGGAACGGCGGTGTAAGATATGTAGCCTCTCAAGCGCAATTGTTAGATATAGGAGAAATCGAGCTAACGACAGACCTAGGCAATTAGTATACAGCAGGAAATACTATTGGAAAAATAGAAGTTCGGTTTTGCTCCAGAAAAAAGAATATGACCGCAGAAAGAGTCAGGAAAAATTGAGAACTAGTGAGGGGCTATATGCCGGATGACAAAGATCAAAAGATAATCGAATTGCAAAATCAGGGTCTTTTAGGGGCCGCGAATATCGAGGAGTTGGCGAATCAGATTAAAGTAATGAATACGACCATGAGCAATAACTTTAGACACATTCAAACTTATAATCATGATCTTCAAATTGCAGATTCCAAAATAACCAATCTCGAAGCCAAGCTGGAAAAGGCGCGGGAGAATTTTGATAAGTATGGCCAACATTTTGCAGAGTGCCATTTGAATCAAGGAATTGGTGTGCGGGGATGGACATGTACTTGTGGATTTGAAGATGCAAAGCGCGAAATCAAGGAGGGAACATGAAAGTATTTTGGATTCTGTTGTGGAGTTGTCAGACTCATTCAAGTAGTAGATTTACAGAGAAAACCTATGAAGTTTTTACTGATAGTTCAACGGCATTGAGAAATGTTGCCAACGGGAATCACTCTAATTGCTATTGGGAAATCTATCAAGCTACCGGAAATTTCGTCATTGGATCGAAGCCATGAAAATCATCCTGATCCTGGCGGCCCTGGCCTTGTCGGCGTGCGGGCCTAAATCAATCGTGCAACCAGCCGTTAAAATCGTGCCAAAACCAAAAATAGTTAGGGCGTGGTGCGAGGGTAATGACAAAATTTATCTATGGAGCGACGACCTGATGACCGACGGTATTGGTGATTGTTTGGCTTATCCAGAAAAGTTGGGAGAACCTTTAGAATGAAAGCAATCCTGTTCTTCGTTTTAATTTTAGGGCTGACGGCGTGTGCGTCACACAAACCGTCGTCGTGCTACCACAACCTCGGATGGGTGGAGCTTTCAGCGACGCCTGATCCCGGCATGAAACCATTCAAATGGAAATGCAAGAGATGCGGACTGGAAATCAACGCGTTTGCGAAGGATCGGCCATGAGTGCAGATTTCATGTTAGGTCTTTGGCTTGGGATTGGCTTGGGCGTGACGGGTACGACCATCTTGGTTAGCTTTATTTCCAGCAGGAGAACTCCAAAGCAGAAAATCGGGAAAGGAATGTGGTTTTGATCCCATGAAAAAGCCACGCAAGCGAATTAGGCACAAACACGAATGGCTTAAATCCATTGTAATGCCTGGGAATTTCGTTTGCGCTAACTGCACATCTTACAGATATTATCCTGTTATTGACCAGCGGAGGAAGAGATGAAGAATCGCAAGGAATTGGGGTTCAAAAAAGTATTTTTTGAAAAGGTAACTATCCCTTGACTACAAGTAAAAATAAGCTAATAAAATCCCCTCTTTTTGGGTATAATGTAGGACTAGATTATATCAATTATGAAAAGCTGATATGTTTATTTGGATTAAAAAGCGATTGCGAGTCATTAAGGCATTCTCTCAAAACTCTTGGAGTGGTATTTCGGGATTGGTTAGTATAGTGGGCGTAGTAGGATCGTTCTTGCCACCAGAATGGGCCAAGGGTATCCCGACGGCATATACGGCACTTCAATGGCTAAACGCTACTCGATTTTTATGGCTAGCAATTTTGTGTTTTATTTTATTCTGGCTTGCCATAGAATATGCGGTTAAGCAAAACGACGAGATGGGCAAACTCAATGCGATTAAGAATAAGAGCGACTTATCTCCATTAAAAGAATTTGAATCTTTTTGTGAAAGAACCATTGTTTATAATGAAAAAATTATTTCCTCAACTAAGAGCATTAAAGATAAAATTTCAGAAGTAAATGATGGATTTAAAATGTATGGTAAGGGCTTAGGTCTTGTTTATAAGGACTCATGGAAATATACACAACCCTTCATGCCAGATTTAGCCACATTGTTAGGTAACAGTAATCCTACCCATACTGACAAGGATTTAAAAGATTTTATTCTAAAATTAAATACAGATATTAAATTAAAAATGTCGATTGCCCACCCTACAAATTTTCTTGAAACTTATATGGCTAACCCTAAGGATATTCGTGATTTCTTTAAAGCGGAATTATAAATGATAACTAAAACCAAATTCGATTCTCTCATAAAACTTGCCTCGAAACCTCTGAAATCATCGAAGGGAAGAAAGAAGAAGGTTCGGCGTTCCGCAGGTTATAACGGTAGGAAAACTCGTCAACGTAATGCTGTAAATACTTTGGGGAAACGGAATGGTGAGTCCCTGTGATGCTTCGTTTCAATTGGCTCCAAAAGCCTTCAAGGGTGTTAGTATGAGTAATTCCGCGAACATATATCCCGCTTCTATGACGAATGGTTCTATGCTTGAACCCAAGCTTTCGGAGAGGATGGTAGATGATGTATTCGTCCGTGTGAATGGTGGTCTTGGGTTCAATGTTTTCTTGAATGATGGGCATGATCGTTGTTTGTTTGATGTTAGGGATAACCGTCGCTTTAATCTCTTTGCCTCTTTCCACCATGCCAAAGACAATCGTTTTCCCAGGAGCACCACGCCCGACTTTAAGACCCTTTCCCTTGCTTCCGTTCTTGGTCTTGCTTCCAACGTAAGTTTCGTCCATCTCAACATGATTTTTAAGTGGTGTTTTAGAACGCTTGCCGAAAAGCAGACGGATTTGTTTAGCCATTCTCCAAGCCGTTTTATAAGTCACACCAATCTTCCGCTTGATTTCCATAGCAGAAACCCCGTTTTTGGAATTGGCAAAAAGGAAGATAGCAAAGAACCAGAGTTTAAGTGGAGTATCAGACTTATGAAAGATGGTGTCGGCGAGTGGATGAAGCTGATAGCCGCAGAACTGGCAGGAATAACACTTCCGGCCTGTCACCCTATGGAATTTAGTTTTCCTCTTGCAGTCAGGACATATTTTGAGGGAGCCATAACGCTTTTGAAAAATGTCATCCAGACAAGCGTCGTCATGGGGGTATTTGGTATCAAAGTCTCTGATCGTAAATTTGTTGGACATGGGATATCTCCTTTAGGTCTATTATCTGACCCTTTAAGTATATCAGATAATCTACTTGCTGTCAAGGGATAGTTACCTTTGAAAATAATGATTTAACAAGAGATCGGTGGCGGCGCAGTTCAGCCGTTTATTATCAAAATCACCGGAAGGAAATCCTAGAAAAAAGAAAAATGGCCTATTGGTCTTTCAAAGAAAAACGCCTGCCGAATCCGCGAGGAGGAAAATGACGCTAATCATTCTTGAATTTTATAGGTGGCTTACGGCAAGGCCAGAGCGTGTTGTTGGCTTTGTTGTCGGATTCGCGTTTCATCAAATGTTTATTAAATGATCCAGCCCAAAACGTGCGTCGAGTGTGGGCATATGAGCCATATAGGAATTTGTGAATTTGCCTGGACGCTTACAGCAGAACGAGTTTGTAAATGTCGTTCCTGCCCAACATGTGGACTGAATGATCATAGTTATACCGGTTTGCAAGCTAAGTATAGATGCGATAAATTCCAGAAATTCCAGCCGCGCAAGAAGAAGAGGAAGTAAAAGCCATGAAGATTCCGGAATGGATTAGAGAGAGCAATTTGATTGAAGGCGTGGACGATCCCAAAGAAGATCGTCGCTCTTACATGGCTTGGTTATGGTTCAAGAAGCAACCCTTGACCCTCAAAACCATCTTGAGGCTTCAAAAAAAGATTATGTGGGTTCACTTGGATTGTCGCAGAGATCAGCGCGGCAAATGGCGAAGGGTTAATGTGCGCGTGGGAAGCCGCGTTTGCCCGGACTACGCCGAAATTCATTGGCTCATGGAGAAATGGATAAATAAATGGGCGGATAGCCCCATGATTAAAGAGACGCACGTTGAATTTGAGAAAATCCATCCGTTCGTTGATGGAAATGGGAGAACGGGGCGAATGATTATGAATTGGCAGAGGGATCAGGCCGGACTCGAACCTCTTTGCATCAAAGCGTCTGAGCGGTGGGAATATTATCGGTGGTTTAATTGAAAAAATATGAGCATAAGTTTGTGGAAAGCCGGGATTGCAAAGGCTATTGACAAATGAAGCGAAGACTGGTATATTCCAATTATGTTTGCGGCCAAATTATTCGGCATGACCTCTCTGTCAAACAGTTTGGGTCGTGCCTTTTTTGCGCCTACAATCCAGAAATTAAAATCGAAGACGTTCCATTTTTGCATCGAATGAACAAGAAAAAGCCTAAGGGCCGCAAAGGCTGTTAACAGATTTCTGAGGTCAGTTCGTCTATTCATAGCGGTTGTGGGTGATCCTTAAAAACCCTCTGACACGTTGCATCAAGAAAAATCCCCTGGTAAGGTTCACGAAGATTTAGAACTCTACCAGGGGTTCGCTTTTGGGGTGGATGAGCATGATGTGTTGGGCCTCGGAAGCCCCAAATGATTTTTGATATGAAAGGATTCCAGAAGGGGCATAAACCATATGTGCATGGCGGAAAGCGTGAGGGCGCAGGGCGGAAAAAGAATGAAGTTGTGCGTGAAATCAAATCTCTCGCGCAATCTTACGATGCGGAAGCCCTTGCGCGGCTGGCCTATTGGATGAGGAGCGATAACGCGACCGCCTCTGTTTCCGCGTGTAACGCGCTCTTGGATCGCGGCCACGGGAAAGCCATGCAGAACGTGGAGCATTCCGGAAAAGTGGAGCAGACCATTGCGGACGAGGACAAGGATTTTATCCGAAAATCTATTCAGGAATTTATATGCAAGCCGTAGCAGAACCGCCGATTATTGACAAGGGCGGATTGATCGCCCGGCTCATCGAGACGGATGAGCATATGCTTGAAACAGCGCGGGAGTTGTGCCGGAATTCGCTTCGCTATCTCTGCACAAAGTTTCTAGGATATTTTAGCTGGGGCCAAGTCCATGACGATCTTGTCACTTGGATCAATTCAGAGCTTGCCAAGCCCACGGACGGGAAACGGATTCTATTTATCTTGATTCCTCGCGGCCACTTGAAAACCTCCATCATCACCATCGGGTTCACCATCCAACAGGTGTTGCGGAATCCCAATATCCGCGTCTTGATTTCAAACGCCGTATGGGATATGTCTCGCTCGTTCCTCTCCGAAATCACCGAGTTTTTCAAAAACAAATCCCTGCTCCCGAAACTATTTGGATCGTTCGAGACTGACCGATTTAACCGGGATGAAATCACGATTCATCAACGGACGGCGGCCAACAAAACGCCGACCATTTCCACGGCTGGGATCGAGAGCGCAAAGACGGGCCAGCATTATGATTTTATTTTGGGGGATGATCTGGTGAACCGCCAGAACGTCGAGAACGAGACGCAACGGAATAAGGTTCATCTCTATTATAAAGATTTGCTGGACTTGCTTGAGCCGAACGGGACGGCCATTTTTATCGGGACTAGATGGCATGACGATGATTTGTATGGCCGAAAAATCCGCGAGGGCTCGGCTAGCCCGAACCAAAAAGACAGGCCGAGCGTCTATGTGCGAAAAGTGGTAGAGGATGGCAAATTCATTTTCCCTGAGAAATTCAATCAAACGATTTTGGATCAGTTGCTTGCCGAGAAGGGGAGCCATGAGGTTTCAGCCCAATATTTCAACGAGCCTTTGCCAGAAGGTTCCGCCGTGTTTAAGCGTCCGATCCGATACTATAACGAGATCGGGGATGGCGCGGCGCACTATGGCGCGTTTGATCCCGCGACCTCGGACAAGAAAGACTCTTGCGACGCGGTCATTTTATCGGCGGCCATGAATAGATCGAACCAGCTATGCGTGGACGAATATAAAGCCTTCGCGGAGAAGAACCCGAACGAGATGTTCGATAAAATGTTCGCCTTCGCCATGATTTACAAATGGAAGAAGCTGGCCGTGGAGACGAACGGCGGCCAGGAGATTTACGTCAAGCTCATCCAAGAGGAGCAGCGCAAGCGGAATGTGTTCTTTGAGATCGTCCCTATCCATCACACGCGGGACAAAACGAGCCGCATTCAGGCCATGCAGGGCCGCCATGAAAGCGGAAACTTGCTTTTGAAGCAAGGCATGAGCGAACTTGAGGATCAGATGTTGCGCTTCCCGGTGGCGGCCAAGAACGATATCGTGGACGCGCTCGCAACCGCGCATGAGATTGCCGAGCCGCAATATGAAAATAAGAGCCGCGCCTATTATCCCGCCAAACACCGGAGGCTCGCCGCATGAATTTGATTGAAGTTAGATCAACATTGCATAAGATTCAGCAAAAATGTGGATGCGTGGATAAAATGACAAATTCTTACAGATATAAATCAATGTTTTCTTGGCGAAATTTATGCTTAGAATGTCGGGATTTATGGGCGACAGATATGTTTTTTAGTCAGGAAGAAGATGCGCGGAAGGAAATTGAGATGAAAACTATGCAAGATTATATTCAGAAATCCTTCGCATGATCCGAACCGGACAGGCTCGCAAACTTAGGCGCAAGCACAAGTTAATTGTAAATGCTCTAGAAATGAATAGATGGAAAGCTCTGGAAAACTATTTTGAAAATGGATTTAAGCGGGTGAGGAAAAGGCGGTCAAGGCCAGACCTCACATTGACTAGGCAGTTGACGCGGAAGCCAGAAATGGCGATGAGCTAACTGCTGATTTTGAGGAGATAAGATGAACATTAAATATCCAGTCAGACTCACGCCCGAATATCAAATCATGGACGCAGACAACAAAGTGGTTGTCCCGGAACTCTGCTGGCGGAACAACGCTGAGCATTTGAAACAGCAGGGCGAAATCGGTGATTTGATCGTAACACTTTTTAATAAACATGGAATTAACACCATCGAAAAAGCGGTTGAAGCTGGATATATCACCAGCTTACCAAATGAAAAAGAATCAGAAGTTGTGGTAAAGAAAGGGCCGGGCCGTCCTCGGAAGGCATGATGAAGTAATACTTTAAGTTTAGACGTCAGTTAAAACCCACCACAGAAAAAAATAGTTCCCTCAAATTTATTTGGGAACCTGTGGTGGGTTTCTTATTGGGGTGAAAGGCGAATGTGGCCTCCTTCATGTATGCGATGCCAAGTAGCCCCATGATTTTATGAATGGATTCGTGCCGATATTTGAGGGCAATGACGAAATCACTTCCGTCACAAGGAAGATCATGCCCGTCATTTATGAGTCTAAGAAAGTTTCGTTCGATCAGGCCATGAAAGAGCGAGAGCGATTTAAGCAAAACGGTTACAGATACATGGCGGTTAGCGGATCGGTGGACGGATGGGTCGCCGACCCGCGAGTTTAGGGAGGTAGGCAATGGCTCCGCTTGAGGATTATTTTAAAGGTCACGGAAAAAAAGTGACGAAAAACACGGAAGAATACGGTAAAAAGAAGAAAAAAAGGTCTTTTTACGCTTCCGCCAAAAAAGATAAAAAGAGGCTCAAAGATTTTCTATGAACCTTCAAGACTTGCTTTCTGCACAGATGAAAAAAATGTATGCGCCGATTAATCCCATGAACCTGGCTGACATCGTTAAAGCCGCCTATCCGCAATTTTACAAGGAAGTCTTTCACCCCTGGCAGAAGGTGGAAGTGTCTTACCCGCTTAAAAGATTAGATGGGTACACGGACGCGGATCGGGCGAATGAATTGACCGGGGTTCATAACAGCGGTTGGGGAATGTCGGCTCCCGGAGCGGCTCCCATTCCTCCACTTTATCAAATGGCTCGGCAAGATGAAGATGAGATGGAGCCGGACGAAGCGGCTATCCCGCCGCTTTACCAGGACTAATGGAAATCGCGGAAGAACAAATTTTAGAGCAACCGCAAGACCCGCTTGCGGAAATAGATGACGAGGCGTTGGCCTCGTTTCTTGCGAACTGCATCAAGAATGACAGGCGAGATAAAGAGGATTACGGCTGGGTGAAGAAACGGCAATATGACGAGCAAATTTATAATTGTTACAGAACGCCGACCAATGATCCGTGGCCGAACGCTTCAAATTATTGCGTGCCTCTGGTGCGGACATTGATTGACACGGCCCACGCGAATATCATGTCCAGCATTTTTGCAAACCCCGAACAAACGGTAGATGTGAGGGGCCAGGGGCAGGAAGATATCCGGAAAGAAGCCCCGCTGGAATCGCTTTTGAATTGGCAGATTGCGAACGAGTGTGACGCTTATGACGCGATGGACGGGGCGGTGTTCAATGGATTCCATGATGGATTTGGAGTCATTAAAGTCATTCAGGACGCGGAAAGCGCACAAGTTAAATGGGTGGTCGTCCCGGCGGAAAATGTTTTGCTCCCGATAGACGCAAAAGGATTTCAAGTCAACCAAACTCCGCGGTCTGTTGAAGTGATTCCCTTGGACGAGAATGATTACGAGAAAAGACTTTTGTTGCAAGATGAAAATGGCGACCCGTTTTATGATGGGCTGAAAGACATCCCCAAAGGCTTCAAGATTCAGGATTCCACGGCGATAGATATTTTAACGCGAGTCCGTGACGCCGTGTTCGGGACAAACAAGGGGGACAGGCAAGACCGGGATTTCCGGTATATCACGGAATGTTATTTGACCTATTTTTGCCGCCCGAAGGGTGCGCCAGATAGCGTCCCTAAGAAACAGTTTGAGCTGGTGGTTTGGTATGCTCCGGCGACCAATAAGATTTTGAGAAAGCGTGAGAACAAGGGATTGGAATATATGGACAAGGAAAGCGGAAAGCCGCGCCGTGTCATCAAGCGGCCTTATGCGGCCTGTATTCCCTATCCCCGAAAAGACCGGATTTGGGGCCAATCCATCGGGGAGAGATTGCAAGGAACGCAAGACGAACTTAATTATTCCCACAACCAAAATATCAACGCGGCAGATTTGGCGATCCGCCCATATATTTTCTTCCGCGAGGGATCGAGCTATAAACCGGAAGAGCATTACTTGGCTCCCGGAGCGATGATTCCCACCCCGGAACCTGCCGATATCAATATAGTCAGGGTTCAAGCCGACCCAATTTTTGAGCGTCAAGAGGATCGGTATTGGGATATGGCGGAGCGGGACACAGGCTTGACCGAGATATTCCAGGGCCGCTCGCCGTCCTCCTCTCAGACCGCAACCGCGACCGTGGCGCGTGGGAACAAAAGCGAGATCAGATTTAAGAGCGTGGATAAGCGAATCGAGAAATTCTGGAAAGAGTTGCTATCGCTCAACTATTACTATGACCGCATTTATATGCCGCCAGACAAAAAGATCAAGGTCATTGGGGTCGCGGATTATAAAAAGATAAAAGAGCTTTTTCCGGACGGGCTGCAGGGGGATTATGATTTTGGATTCTCAAATCCGAACATCCAAGAGGTTGAACAGCAGAAGATGGAGAAGCGCGAACTGGCGTTAAATTGGCTTGCGAATCCTCTTGTGGTGAATGATCCGGGGGCCTTGTGGAAGATTGCCAAAATGCAGGGGGAAGCCTATGGCGAACGCAATACGGAAGCGTTTATCACTAAGCCGCAAGAGGCGGATATTTTGAGTGCGGACGAAGCGATCCAAAGGATCGTATCCGGTCAAGAAGTGATCCCGTCCCCCTTCATTAAAGCCGCAGAATACTTAATGAAAATTCAAATGTTTTTTAAGACCGACACGTTTCAAGCTTTGGAAGATCAAGAGAAGATGAACCTGATGATGCTCTTGCAGAGAGTCCAGGCGATTTATCAGGGCCAGATGAAGGCGCAAGCGGACGCGCAAATTTTACAGCAGGGCATGATGATGCAACAGCAGGCCGCGCAACAGGCGGAAGGAGCCGCGCAAAATGGAAAACAACCTGTCGCCCAAGGATAAAGTTGAGCTTTGCAAGGCTTACCAAAACAGCCAGCTTTGGAGTTTGGTTTCGGCGGAGATAGACGAGCAAATCAAATTTATTGAGAGCGATATTTCCCAAGCGTTGCGAAAAAAAGATTTCGAGAAGGCTTCCCGTTGCGACGGGAAGAAAGAGCAGGCGCAAGAGATGAAGAATATTTTAAATAAGATCAGGCGCAAGAACGAAAGCATCATTGATCGCGTCAAGAATTTACTGCCGCAAGGCAGATAAAACACAAGAGAGGAGAAATCAATGGCCACACAAACAGACGTGAAAGATGCAGGCTCGTCTACTGCTGACTCTAAGTTATCCGCTTCGGGCGGCGGTAAAAATGGCTCGTCAAATGACTTAGAGGAGATTAAAGCTAAACTTGCCGAGTATCAAGATGCGCTGAAAAAGAAAGATTCGGCCATCGAAGAATTGCGCGGACAGTTAGGGGAAACCAAGGAGCAGTTAGAAACGAGGGTAGCAGAGCTTCAAGAAAAGTCTCGGTTATCGGTTCACGAAGAGAATGAACTAGTCTCTCTTGAACGGCAGATCACCGAGATTGACAGCCATCAATACGGTCGGGCATTGTCCGAGAAAATGAAACGTGTCTCGAACGATATCTCGACCGAGAAGATGACTCAGGTTGAAAAGAAAATTGATTTCAACCAGGCAAGGGAATGGGTGGAGGATAAAGCGGAAGAATTAAGCCAAGACCCAAAGAAGTTTGAGGAACTATTGGTTTCCCGCTTTAACGGTGGCCGATGGGGAGACAAAACCTTGCGTCAAAGAGTGAAGCTGGCCTGGAAAGAAATCCAAGCGGAAGATTTAATCAAGAAAGATAGAGAGGAGATCGAACGGAAGAAAGTGGAGTTCGCCGAACGTGGCGGACGACTCCCCCGGTCAACCTCGCATCAATCGGCGGTTGAACTTGCGAAAGAAGGAAAACTTGGTGACGCTCTGGATTCAATCTATAACGCGCAAATCAACGAGCAAAGGAAGCTGAAAGGACATTGAACCCTCTCCTATAAAAAGGAGAAATTTCTATGCCGAATACATACCAGGATAGCTACAGAGCTATCGGCAACCGAGAGGACTTAATTGATGTCGTTACTCTCATCAGCCCGAAAGACACCGTTTTCAAGACCCGGATCGGTGGAACAACCGCGAGCAATCGCGTGCATGAATGGCAAACTCAGGCGTTGGCGGCTGCCAACTCTGCAAATGCAAAGGTGGAAGGATCGGCCACTCAGTTCGCATCTGGAAATATCACGGATCGGACGAGAATCTCAAACGTAACGCAAATCTTCGAGAAGCCTTTCTCTGTGTCCTACACCCAGCAGGCGATTAATGTCGCTGGCGTTGCGGATGAGTTTGCGGAACAACGGCGGCTCAAGACGATTGAGATTATGAAGGATATGAATTCTGCCCTCATCAATCAAACGTCTGCCACCGGAACCACGGCGGTGGCCAGAACCATGCACGGAGCATTGGCGGCCATGACCAGCAACGTCCGCGTTGCGGCCACGAATGAAAATCTCGGGCAGACGATTTACAATAACCTGCTTGAAGATATTTGGCGGGCTGGCGGCGATCCCCAGGCAACCTATTGCAACGGTGGAAACAAGAAGACGATCTCTTCTTGGAGCCAGCCCGTCAATCGTCAAATGGATGCTTCCGGGAAGAAATACACCGTCTCCATTGACGTTTATGAGTCGGACTTTGGGCTTCAGACCATTTATCTTGAACGGGAAATGCCGACGGCTCAAGTCATGGTTATTGATGAGTCCATGTGGAAGGTGGCCTATTTGAGGCCGATGGACTTTAGAGAACTTGGAGAGGACGGCGGAGCGATGAGAGCGCGGCTGGAAGTCGAAGCAACGCTTGAGTTTAGGGCCGAAAACAGCGGTGGAAAGATCACGAATCTTTCTGTTGGCCAGTAAGGAGGTGATGACAATGACTAAAATGAAACTTTTCATTGCGGTTGGGTTGTTCCTCGGGATGGTTGGAATTGGCCAGGCTTCCCCGGCTTCGCGTGGATCATATGTCACGTTTAGCATTTCTTCGTTCCCTGTCGCTGTTGGTCAGGGAATTCTGCAAGGCGTTCAATGTTCTACACCCGGGGCCGCCGCTCAAAATCTGAACACGCTTTTTGTTCAGTTTTTTGATACTGCACCTGCCGCCGGAACCGGGGTGCTTGCCCCTGGCGGCATTGCGATGACTTCCATCTCTAGCGGAAACATTACGACTCCGCAGATGGTTGTTATTTCAAGCAATACGACCGGAACGGGTGGGAATATGTATGTCGGAGCCGATTGGAGTAATTTCGGCGGCCTGCATTTCGATAACGGGCTTTATTTCTATGTCAGCCCTTTTGCTCTCGGAAGCGGATGCACGGTCATCTGGCGAAGAGATAACGAGTAACTAAACTAATGGAACCCTCTAGGGGAGTTTTTCAGTTCTCCTCTAGAGGGATTCTATTCTCATGGAATATTTAAGAGCGGCAGACGCGACAGAAATTAAAGAAACTTTGAACTTGATTCACGAGAATCAGATTCAAAAGACGATCCATCGTCATCACCGAAACGGGTTTACAAACGACCGGGGCCGAACGATGCGGAAGATCGCCAGCATTCCGTTCTGGGTGACACTTGAGCCAAAGTATGCCGGATACTTTCACAAGGACGCGCCGCCGGAAGAGCGGAAAAAGGATATCCGCCGATTCTTGCGGGATCACCCCGAATTTTTGGTTGTGGATAAATTATGATTGCGGCCAGAAAAGTATTGATCTATGAGGGCCAGCGTTCCGGATGCTGGTGGTATCGGATGCACCAGCCAGCGAAAGCATTGCAAGAGACGAACGATATGTTCGTGGGTTATACGACCGGGCTTGATCCTGAGCCAATGCAGACATGGGTGGACAAGGCAGACGCGATTTACTCCATGATGCTTGAGAACGAAAAGTTCCTGGATTGGATGGCGGACGAGCAAAAAAACGGGAGAAAAATGTTTTTCGATTATGATGATGATCCTTTCAATGTTTCTCCCTTCAACCCCGCCTATGAAAAGCGCGGGTTGAAAGAGGTTAGCTTCACCGGGGAAGATGGGAAATTCTTGGGGGAGTGGAGAGACGGACACGGCGGGTTTAATTTGAAGGAAAATGAGGCCAGGGCCGAAACCTTCATTCGGGCACTCAAACAATGCGATTTAATGACCACGCCGAGCAAATATTTGGCGGACAAGTTCTCGAAGTATTCTCGGAACGTTAAAGTCATCAAGAACATGATTGATCTTCGGGTATGGAAGCCGCTTCCTCTTTTGAAGGACGACAAGGTTCGGATCATCTATCAAGGCGGATGGAGTCATTATAAAGATTGGCAGATCATCAAGCGGCCCTTAAAAAAGATTATGGAGAAACACAAGAACGTCATTCTCATTATCATGGGCCAGACCTACGAAGGGATTTTGAAAGAGTTCCCGCAAGATCGGATTGAGCGGGTGGATTGGGTGGACGTTGAGGCTTACCCCTTCCTCTTTCGTTCGCTCAATGGCGATATCGGGCTTTGTCCGCTCGAAAAGAGCGAATTCAATCTCTGCAAATCTGAATTGAAATGGCAGGAATACGGAGCTTTGGAGATTCCCGCGGTCTGCTCAAACTTTGGGCCTTACCAGATAGCCGTGGATCACGAATCTACCGGATTCTTGGCAGACAATGAAGATGAATGGTTTGAATATCTTAATGCTCTGATTCTTGGCAAGAATCTGAGGGCTGAAATCGGGAAGCAAGCCCGGTGCAGAATTGAGAATTATTACGACCTTCACAGGAGCCAGGGCCTATATGTGGATGCTTTCAGGTCAGGGTTTGGCGTTGAGTTGGCCGTCGCCTAGATGTCCATTCGGGTCACGAATTACAAGATTTACAATAGCGCGGCCTTGACGGCGAATGTGGAAGCAAGCCAGCAGTTAAGTGAGCAAGCGTCTTACTTTGAAATTAAGTGTCGGCAGATCAACAGCGAATTGAAAGTTACGTTTGTTTCTGGAGATAGCGGCACGAATTACTTTACAATCCCTATGGGCGGAACCTGGTGGACAAAGGGACAAATTGCCGGAAGAAAGACCCTCTACTTTCAGTCTCCTCAAGCGGGGACAATCGTTGAGATTTTGGAAGCATATTGATTGAGGAGGCGTTAAATGGAACAGAGTAAATTTATGGAGTTGGTGGACAAAATTTGTGTGATGGGCATGGAGCTTAAAAAGGAAAGGGCGTCCATGGAGGATTCCCAAAAGAATCACTCCAAACAAACCAAGGAGGAAGAATTCAAGCTCATCCATGCGAAAGAAGATTTCACTAAAACTATGGAGAAGCAAACCTTGGCTTTGAATGAAGCCCTTGAAAAAAGCAAGATTGCGACGGCAGACGCAAAAAAGAAAAAAGAAGAAAGCGACGCTTTGTTGATCGAAGCGAAAAATAAAAACGCCGCCGCTGAAGCCGCGCTAACCTCCGCAAACGCGAAAGAGCAGGCCGCGAATTCGCTTTTTATTGAAGCGCAGAAATTGAAGGACGAACTTCAGATTAAAGTCGAGAAAGCGAGACAGATGGCGCAATCATTCGTATAAGGAGACATTATGAGGAAACTAATTGTTTTTCTGGCGGCAATTCTTGGAGCGGGATATCTTCATGCCGGACAAGATCGGTTTGGAAGCATGAGGCCGGAAACCCCGCGCTCTTCTTGGACGGCGAGCCTTGATCCCGGAGTTATCATTGCCACGAACCCAACAGGCGGCGGCCAGGGGTTCTTTTTAAGGAGCATCTATTGCTCCGGCGTGAACCCTTCGACAGTCACGTTTTTTAACGCGCAAAACTTTGGGGTAGCTCTCAGCACCAGAGATCAGGTTTCCTATGTCCCGCCTGCTACTGGCGTATCTGCTCAGTTTCAAATTAGGTTCGACGCTTATTACAGTTCAGGGATTGCCTACATTAAAAATCAAGCCGCCGCACAACCCGTGCCATGTGTGATTGATTGGGATTATGTCGCCGATCCCGGAAACATCGTGCCTTATAGGCCATAAATGTTTCTACTTGATTTTGTTATTGAGCTTGCGGACAGGCTTGGAGTCCAGGACATTGGGACTCAGTCTGTCAGAAATTTGCTCAAGCGCAAAATCAATGAATCCTACAAGGAAATCGCAAGAGTTTTCGATTGGGAACATCTTCGGAATACCGGGGAAATCTTATCCGTTCCAAACTATACGAACGGCACAATCTCCGTCACAAGCGGCTCACGGGCCGTTATCGGATCGGGTACAATCTGGACGGCGGCGATGGTAGGGCGTTATTTTCAGCCCTCAAGCGAGGGGAACTGGTATCGGATCATTGCGGTCACTTCGACTACAACGCTCACGCTCCAAACTCCGATTGTGGGAAGCTCCTACTCTGGGACGTATAAAATTTGGAAGCGATTCTATTATCTTCCGTCGAGAGTTAGGAAAATTCATCTCTTAAATAAATGGACGTCTGACCAGGAACTAGAAGGCCGCTCCCAGGAATTTATGCAGGATTTTACTTCCGACATTGCTAATACTGGGGAACCCACAGACTACGCGCCGTATGGATCGGACGATTTTGAAAGTTCGTATGCCTCCGGAAGCGTAACCTTGACGAAAGATTCCAATATCGCACAGGGGTCAAATACCTTATGGCTAGACAATGCAGAAGAGGGGGACAGATTCGTGGTGTTGGGGAATAATTATCGGGTTAAGAGAGTGGAATCGGACACGAGAATCATTTTGTTGAACTATTCCACCGTGGACGTTGCCAATCAATCCTATACGATTTCAAAAGATAATCGGATCGGATTTCAATTTTATCCGTCTCCGGCAACGGCGATGGTTTTGCCTTACGACTACTACAAGAGAGTTTTTGACTTGATCCACGAAACCAAGGATCGCCCGGAGCTCCCGGAAGATTTTGACATTGCGATTGTGGACGGCGCGGAAGCGTCCCGGATGCGGGACTTGGATGATCCCAAATGGCTTCAAAAACAGTTGGAATTTACAGCCAGGATCAAGGACTTGAGGGCGAAATATATGGTTCATTCCCCAAAATTGCAACAGGCTAGACCATTCATTAGGAGCCGCAGATAATGGCCGCTCCAAAATTTAAGCGAAATCAAACAGAGCTTAAAAAGTTTCTTCAATTCGGAGAGCATCTTGATCCTGAAAATCCCATTGATGAAGCAGGACTTACAGATCAAGAACTTCAAGACAGGCTTTCTGGTTTTCAGGAATTGGGCCAAACCACAGGCGAAGTAGATTTTGCTGGAGCGCAACGAGAATTAAAAAAACAGTTAGATGCCTACGGGGTTAAGATTGGGCCGAGGGATAATATCGAAAATGCCTTGGCTAACTTTTTAACCAAAGCGCAAAGGCTTCCAGACATAGGCGAGTTTAGAGATGAGGTTGGCGGTTCTGAGGGCCAGCGTCTTTTGGCGTATAGTCCGCTGATAAACTTCTTAAACGACCAAGAAAATAAAGATCGGTTTTCTAGCTTTGCCTCAAGCCAGGTGGCCGCGCCAAAGACCGCTGGAGATGTTAAAAGGATTCAGGGTTTAGTTGAAGGGCGGACGCAGAGAGCGGCATCACAGAAAGATTTGGAGGGTTTTGTAAATGAAATTCCAGGGCAACTCTCCCAGAATACGGAGCAATTTTTCGCGGGACAACGTGAGCAGGGAAAACGGACGCTTGAGGATTTCGTAAACCCACAGTTCAGGGGAAATTTGGCGGCGAGGGGACTTTTGACTAGCGGAGACTTGGATGCCGAGCTTGCGAACGCGACCGGGGAGATTTTGAATCCGATTGAGCAACAATACAGCCAATCCAGGGCGGATGATCTCGCATTCTTCGAGAATGCGGCCTACCAGACGAACCTTCAAAAGACGATTGATGCAAACCAGAACCTTGCAGGCCAAATCAATTTCGAGCGCGGGAACGCCTTGAACGCTCAAGCGAATCGCTTCCAAGTTGGACAGCAGAATATTCAGGATCAATCTAGCATGGCGTTATTCCGACGGCAACAGCAGGCTCAATTAACAGGGCAACAAACGCGCCTTCGCCAACAGAGCGATTTGCGGAATTCACAAAGTAGGTCTGGAATGATCGGCGGGATTGGATCATCTATCGGACAAATCGGAGGCGCGTTGATCGGGAATGCAATCGCCCCCGGCATTGGAGGATACTTGGGCGGAGCATTCGGCCAACAATTAGGCGGGGCGGGGGCAAGTGCCTTGAGCAAAACACAACCATGATTGATTATAAAACGCAATCCAACAGCGCGGAAACGACGCTTCAGGACTTTATCAAGGGCCAGCAGGAAAGAAGCATGAAAGATATCGCGGGGACGCGGCAGAACGTGGAAAGTGCCAGAAGCCCGCTCTTTCAGGCGGCAATGGGCATGGGTAACGATCCCGCCGCCTTTCAGGAGCAGATGGGACTGGCGAATCAAAGGCTTGGGAATAGTTTGAACCAGACCCTTGCGCGGCGCGGCATGGATGCGAGCAAGAGTTCACTCGGGAACCAGTACAACGAACTGGTGCGGCAGGCGACGCAGAGGAATGCGACGCTTGGCGATGCGCAAAGCTATGCGCGGCAAAACTTACAGCAGACCATCCAGCAACAACAGCAAGCGCAAGGCTTGCAGAGACAGATTGAGCAGGCGAACCAAAAGCAATCGGTTTCGGAAGATTTCGCCAATCAAGGATTGTCGCAGGAGCAAGACTTCGCGCAGAATCCGAATGACCTATACCAACAGGCCATGTATCGCGCCCTCTTCGGCCTTGTCGGCTCCGGCGCAACTCTTGGCGGCTACGCCTTAATGAACAGGCAACCTCAAACACAGCCAAATTTAGGGAATCTCAATGCTTATAGTGGCATAGGCCCACAACAGAATCAAGGGTATTACCCGCAAAAACCGTCGTTTCTTTATTGAGGTGAATAATGGCATCTGACAATTTGTTGGCTGGACTTGAAGGGCTTTTTCAAGGGATTGCCGGGACGGCGGTTCCCATCATTCAAAATAGTATCAAGACACGCCAACAGGGAGCCTTGCAAGCCCAAAATGATGAGCGCGACTTTCAGAATAAAATTAATTTTTTACCCTATCAACTCAACCAAGAAAAACAGTTGAGCGCATATCAGCAAGGATTAAAACCATCCGATACTCAAATTGTTGTTGACGAAGCAGGAAACCAAATCGGCCAGCCGTTTGTGGGACAGCCCGGTGGCGGGTCAGTAGGAATCACAAAGGTCGGGAAAGATACGAGCGGAGATTACATTTCCGGTTTGGATATTCTTTTGGGTCGTCCAGACCTCAAAGACACAATCAATCCCAATAAAAAATATAACAAATCCATGCTCCCATTCCTCAAGCCAGGAGCAGGAACGACAAAGAAATTAGAAGGTCAAGGCGATGCAGAGTTTGCAATTTCTGAAATCAGAAGAATTCGCCCTCTCAATGAAAGGGCATCGGGCGGGTTTTTTGGGAAAATCCGGCAAGCAGGAATGGCCGCTCTTGATAAAGAAGATCAAAAATTCAGGGATACTGAAGACGTTGTTAATTCCTTAAAAAGTCTTGTTACAAAGGTTCTCAAATCTACGTTCGGAGGACAGCTTTCAAACGAAGAGCGTAAATACTTGGATGACGTTTATGGCGCGGCGGCTGGATATAGCCGCGCTCAACGTCGCATTGCAATGGACAATGTTGAGAGGATGCTTTCAAGCAAAATTGGATCATCCCCAGAAAGTGCAGGCAGTGCGGGTGGTGGTGGCCTCGATCCGGCAAAAAAGGCAAGGCTCGAAGAATTGCGGAAGAAAAAGCAGGAGGGAACTCTTGGCACTCAGTGAGGCAGAAGAGCTGGAACTTTTAGAACTTGAGGAACAGGACGCGGCTGGAGCGGCTTCTGCTAAACAGTCACGGCTCGGACAGACTCATGACGAATTAAGAATCCCAACAAATATAAAAAAATCTGTAGGTCTTGGTGCGGCTCAAGGATTGACATTGGGATTCGGGGACGAAGGGGCAGGCGCAATCGCTGGATTTGGGAAGGATATTTTGTCTGGAATTTTACCAAGAATGGAAAGTTATCGCAATGCCAGAGACCAATTTAGAGAGACATTTAGAGAGGCAAAATCAGATAATCCAAAGTCATATGTAGGCGGTGAATTAGTTGGAAGTGTCGGAACACTTCCGTTTTTGGGCGGGGCAACAGTTCCGCGCATGATGGCTCTTGGTGCGGCTCAAGGACTTGGGAATTCTGAGGCAGATTTAACACGCGGCGATGTCGGCGGAGCTGTGAGGGACACAACAATTGGCGGAATACTTGGCGGACTTTTAGGCAAGGCTGGAAACACAATTTCAAAAGCAATTTCAATCCCTGGATTTGAGGATTTGGCGCAAACTCGGGCGGCTAAAGCATTAGGCTATACGAAACGATTTTTTAAAGACCCAAAACAATTTGAGAAAGCGAAAAAAGTTGGACAAACGATGCTTGACGAAGGCGTTATTTCTCCGGGGGCTGGAGCCGAAGAAATGATGTCACGGGTTCAATCATTGGCGAGTAAGTCCGGCTCTCAAATTGGGAAATTTTTAAAGGGCATTGGCGGAGGGTTCGATCCTGAAAAGGCCATAGACGAAATAGAATCATTGCGTCCGCAATTCAGAGGCGGCGACTATAAAGTTGTGCATAAGGCTCTTGACCGCGCCATTGACACAATCAAGGCGCACGGCAGTGGGCCATTAAGTTTTGAAGAAACCAATACTTTGAAAGGATTGCTTCAGGAGGCTGGAAAATTTAACACGAATTCTGAAGCGTTAAATATCGGAACGCGAAGGTTGGCCGCAGGCAAATTCCGGGCAAGCATGGACCAACAGCTTGAGGATATCGCCAGCAATCCAAATGTTTTACAAACCCGCCCAATGACTGGGGCAGGAAATTCGCCAATGCCTTCAGGGGGTGCATATGTGGCGCAAACGCCTGCTGAATCATTGGCAGAATTTAATCAATTTTTGAGGAATAAAAAAGTCTATGGGGCCACTCAGGAAGCAGAGGATGCTTTAACAAATCGGCTTGGAAGTCAGATTGGGAATAAGGAAATCAGTCTCACCGATGTTATTGCGGCAGCCCCGGTTCTTGCGACTGGGAATCCAATCGGTGCATTAGGACTATGGGGATTGAAAAGGGGCGCAGAAAGATATGGCAACCAAATTACCGCAGTTGCCGCCAACAAAGCGGCGCAAGCATCTAGGGCGGTAACTGAAAAAATCGCTTATGTTTTAAGAACTAATCCGAAACAACTAGGAAACTATGCAGATACGTTTAGGAAGGCACTTCAAAATGGGACATTACAATCTACGCTTCACGAAATGTATTTAACTCAAGACTAATGTTAAAAGAATGCCAACAGATATTTGGATTGCAATGACTAAGCAGAATTTTCCAGTAGATATTGATTTATTTTTCAGGCCAGTTGCGGAAAGTAAGCTCCAAATGACAAGTTTAATGGCAAGCATTGTTACATTATACCATGAAATTTCAGCTTAAATACTCTTTTATTTTGCTCTTGATGCCTAGTCTGGCGTTTGCAGACTTGTCGGCCTATCCGCCGGGCGCACAGCTTGATTTTGGGGGCGGCTTGAACATTGGGAGCCAACCGAGCTTAATCCAGCCGAATGAGTCCCCAGACCTGGCTAACCTCATCAATGGGAGCAATGGTGAGGCTTCCCGGCGCAATGGGTCGCGCCGTTACAATACTATCTCTATCTCCACGTTCCCGATTACGTCCCTCTATCGGCATTATGTGTCCTCGAACAATACGAACATGAGGGGGCTTTTGGTGACAAGCAAGGACGCGATTTACTTCTCTTCAAGCGATGTCGCGCCCGTTTTCGTGAAACTCTCAAGCGGCCACGCTTCCGGACAGCGGTGGCGGTGGGTCACGCAAAACAATTTCGCCATCGGATGCCCCAACGACCTGAAAGACGAAATCAAAACTTTTGATTTAACTAGAGCGTCCATGACGAACCTTATCCAGGTATTCGGCACATCAAGTACGGCTCGGATCACCGGGAAATATCCTATCTCCGTCAAAGACTATTTCATCATCGCAAACACAGCTTTCTTTTCAACGTCCTCGGCCTCGGACTCCCTTATTCGCTCAACGACCTATTACCCCTCCCGCGCCTATTATTCGCTTGTCGGCCAGCCGTCCTCCATGACGGTTTCCCGCTTCTTAGATATCCGCACGGATGACGGGGAAGAAATCAACGGAGTAGGTGAAAGTAACGGCGCAGTTCATTTCTTCAAAGAAACGAGCATCATGGAATTGACATTTACACAGCTTAATATCGCCCCATTTGAGCGCGATCAAGCATTGAATCAGATCGTGAAAGGGTTCGGCCTATTCGCGCCGGACACACTCGTAAACACAGGGGACGGTTACATTTTTGGGGCGAAGGACGGAATTCGGTTTTGGGACGGTGGGCGCAAATCAAGGCTCCAAGTGGAACAGGAGTCCCGCGTCATTTCAGAGAAAATCAAGCCGATCATTGAACGGTTGATCCGCTATGGAACTTATCGCCGCTCCATCGGGAAATATTATGCGAAAAAGCAATGGTATATTTTCGCCTACGAAGACCCGTTAAAAGAACCCCGCGGAAAGATAAACTCTGCCCTCATCCTTGATTTACGGACAGTAACCTGGTGGCCTTTCGTAAACTGGCGGCCCGAGTGTTTAGTCTCGATGGATGGGATTGGGGATCGCGGTGAATTGCTTTATGGCGATGGTGACGGGTTTATTTATTATGCCGATGATGAGCTTTCCAAGAATGATTCACGGCGGGAATTGTCACTCAATTCGATGGATCGCGTGGCGGATTGGATTCGTGGCGTTCCAGAAACAGAAACCGTGCAGGAGGGCACAGCCTCCGTCAAAATGACGGCCCAGACGGGATTAATGTATTCCTCAATCACTTCTATGGGCGTTTATTCCATGAACAAATGGCAGGACGGCTCTAAGATTTCGGCGGATGATCTTCTGACCTTCAGAGTCCGCGTTACAAGCTTGACCAATTTTTCAAGCCTTGCCGTTCAGCTTGAAGTGGACGACGACGTTGGAATTGATTTCAACGAAAATGGTTTTACAAGTATCACGATCAATCAGTCTATGTTGACTGGCGGGAATAGTTTCTGGACGCTCATTCAAATCCCGATTTCCGCATTCCCGATCCCGAATAGCTGGACGGACTTGGCGACGGAATTGTTCCCGTTCGCGGACGCTCAAGTCTTTTACGGGATCAGATTCGTGGCGACAGGAACGGCTGGGTTTAACACTTTTATTGACGATATTCGCGTTGCGGAAAAATCGGAGCAAGAACTAAACGCCTATTGGTTTACGCGATTATTTGATATGGACAACTCGGCGGATAAACGATTCCGCAAAGTGATCCTCAACTCGGAAGTTCCCAGGGACGGGATTATTTTTGTGGATTCCTATAACGAGTTCGGGCAGTTTGTAAATCGAGACTCGCTTGGAGACAGTTTCCCAAAAGATTTATATGTATTTGGCTATGGTGGTGTGGAGGGGATTACAAAACTCAGCTCAGTTGATTTTTCCTTCAAGGATTCTACATTGACGGGAGTCAATTTCGCCGCGTTCCGGTCAGGAACAGCCGATAAGGATTTTATCTATGCCGGGGATATTTTCAACCATCGGCTTTTCAAGATTGAAGTGGGGTCATTCACACATTTTGTATCTTCCTTTGGATCGTTGGGGTCAGGCACGACGCAGTTCAATAATATTTTTCAGATCGCGCAGAATCAAGACAACCTTTACCTTTGCGATTTCGCCAACCACCGCCTGAAAGTCCATACCAAAAGTGACTTAGCCCCGATCCAAAATTTTGGAGAACTTGGCAAGGGAACCACGAATCTGCATTTGCCGAGTGGGGTGGCGGTGGATGACGTAAATGTCTTTGTCGCAGACGAAGGCAACCAGCGTATTTTAACCTTGTCCGTAAGCACGCTCGGATTCGTCGCCCAAGATTTACTCCCGACGGCTACATTTGGGAATACTCGTCTGCAAGTGGATGAAAAATATCTCTATGTATTTTACGGAGCGGTATCGTCTACTGACCCGGCCTATATTGATTTAATTCTTGAAAAGCGCGACAAGACAGACCGGAGAATCGTTGCCAGGACAAAAGTCATATCATCCGAGTCGAACGTGGCCGTCAGTTCCGGCCTGGTGATGGGCGACATGGGCCAGAATGACGATTTTATTTTTCTTTCATTCTCGAACGACTTCAATGGGACAGGGCGATATTACATTCAAAAAAGGTTCAAGTCTGACCTGTTTTTGAACCGTGAAAACGGCTCAAATCAGCCTCAATATGGGCTGGCCGGGAATGGATTGGCATGGCAGAAGAAGCGATCTGTAAAACAATCTAACCTTAAATTTGAGGGAACGCAAGTGCAAGTCAAATACTCGGAGGGCGGCAACAGCCTCGACAACAATTTCAAACTTTACCGTCAATCATTTCTATATATCCAACAACCCTTGAAGGAGAAAGACTAATGAAAAAATACATCCTCGCCGTTGCGGCTATTTTTATCTCAACTCCGTCCTGGGCCGTGCATCAGTTGATTTTCAGGGATGCTTCCGCATTGACGACTGGAACCGTATCCAATGACCGCCTAGACAAATCCAGCGTTACTTTGCAGGGAAATAATTTTACAATCCCATTAAATCAAGTGGCTGGAGTATTGGATCAAATTAAACTTGACACTTCATCCTTGAGAACTGATGTCAATTCCATAAGCACCACGCCTGTAATTCGGGCCTATACGGTTATTGTTGGAACCTCCCAGGCAAGGGGAGCTGATATTTACGGGACACGGACGGAGGTTTTTGGGTTTGCCATAGCTACCGTGACAGCTAGTGGCGGTGGGACGATTCTAGTCCAAAGCGGGGATTATTTTTATAATGCGGCCACAACGATCACCGTGCCGATTTCAATGATATTTGAGCCTTCCGCGACAATTAAATTTGGCGAAAATCAGCAAGCGAATACGATCTTCTTTATTTCTAGCGGATCAATTATTGACTGTAATGTTTATTTTTCAACCTCCATTTTCGCGGTTCATCCTCCGATGTTCCAGATTGGCAGAAACGCTTACGTGCGAAGACCAAAAGTGCATTTGTTGATAACCGAAACCTCCTCAAACGGAGATTTTTCTGTTTTTAACTTCGGCAACAATGCGATTGATTCAACCTTAGATACGCCGATTATATCCTCATATTCCGTTGTTTCCGTCAACACCGCCGCAGATGCCATCAACATATTCAGGGTTAACGGAGCCACAAGATGCACAATTATTGAACCGACGGTAATGGGCAGGATGGACGCGAACAAGCGGGTGACAAGGGCAATATTTAACCTCGCCGCACTAAACAATTTTAGAATCGTTGGCGGAAAGATAGAATTGAATGAACGCCTTTTAGCGACAAACTTGATTCCCGTTAGCAATAAGCTCATGCGGGGATTCCAATGGACAAACCCAATCATCATAAATTATGCAAATCCTGATGCAAATGGAATTATTTATCTTGAAACCAATGCGGCCTTGATATTTTCGTCTGGAAACGTATTGTCTGGATTCCAAATATATCACGAAGTGATTACAACTAATGACACCATGAATATCGGAGCCGGTGGGCCTGGGGTAAATTCTGTGGTGATTGACAATTTTAACATCTACCACACGGCAGGTAGTTCTACTGGCGGTGGTTTTACGGTTGGGAGTGGCGACCAAAATATTTTTACCAATAATAAGATATGGGGGACAACGGATTGTTTCACGGATGCTGGAATTAACACGAGGTGGGTTGGGAATGATAATTTTTGTAACGGAACGGAACAGTAAGGAGGCTATATATGAAAGCATGGATTATTCAAATACTCTTGATTAACAGTTTTGCGGTCAGCCCCGCTTTTGCAACGCCTGTCCGGATTGTTGACGGGATTCCAAAGTTTGCCATTTCCCAGGTGAGCGGCTTCCCAGCATGGACTCAAGCAGAAGAAGCCAGCCTTGTCGAAGCTCATGGAGGCGGGAACATTGTTGCCCTTGTTCCAGCAAATTATGAAATCAACCTTTCAACCACATTGGTCATAGATATTGACGGCGATATCGAGATAAAATTCAACAGTTACACCGAATGGATTTCATGCCAAACGCGCCGTGGACTGAAACGAAAAATTAGGAAAATCCGTCAACTGATTGACTCCCTGAGCGATTTGCCAGCGTCCGAATCCCTTGAACTCCGGCAACGTGCGGGATGGGTTAAGTCTTACTATCAGAGTTTGCCTTGAAAATAAAAAAGATTCTTCCATTCCTGATTCTCTTTGCGTATGCGCCATTGCACGCGGAATCAAAGCAGAGTCCGTATGTTCTTCTTTATACCACGAATACCTGGTATGCGGCGCAGATCGGCCTCGGTCAATATCCAAATTGGTTGATAGACGGATCATTTATAGGGCCAAATCAACCCGGGGTCTATACCATTACGTTTAAATCACTCCTGGTAAACGGGGATATGAACATTTTTAACGCATACGGGACAATAGATCAATGAAGAAATATATATTGTTTTTCGGGACTCTTTTAGCAACTCATATGTTGCATTCTGTAACGGTTAACGATATCACCGTTGTCGGCAAAGTGATAACGAACGAAATGCACGTTTCCACAGTTGGGAAAGTAGCAAGCATTTGGTTTATTGATGGGACGAGCCAAACAACAGGATCGTCAAATGATAGCGGCGATCCGTTCGGAAACCCCATTTCAACCCGCCCTGGAACTTTCCCTAGGGGCATGGAGATATCTTCTGGAACGGTATACTCTACCTGGAATGTCTATGGATTGATTCAATCCACGACAGGGGGCTTGCTTGGAGCAACCACAGTCCAAGATGTTTTTACTTTGAGTGGCGGAAGCATCTCGATTGCTAATACTGGTGTGCCATCTTTCACTTTGACATTTGCTAGTGGTGGATATGTCGTTGGAGACAGGTTAATCATTTCTCAGATTTCCGGCAATCGAGCCGTCGTTGCTTCTGGAAAACCGAGTGTGGAAATTTCTCAAGGCGGCGGCGGGGGTGGAGCATTATATATTGAGCCTGCCGATGTCAGTATTTCCACTTTATTTTTATCCCCAACAGATTTCATATTGGGAAACGGGACGGGGATATCAACGGCAACCGTGAAAAACTCTTCAGGCCCATGGTCAGCTTCCCAAGTCTTTTTCAGTTCCACTATTTTCAATAATTCCGTTCTTGTTTCAGGAAGCTCCATCACCGTTTTGAATGGGGCAATCTCAATCGGGACGACTCTTCCATTAGGGCTTTTAACGCTTTCAACGGCTAACGGAAATCCGTTTTACATTGTTTTAACTTCAGATACCCTCCCTGTTTTCACCGTCAACACGTCGTCTATGATGTCTCAAATTCCACTCTTTGTAAACGAACAATCTACGTTCATCGGCGGAACAACCATTGGGGGGAAGAATTTTGCAACAGCAAAAATGAGGGTCAGCGACGCTGGGAGGATTGTGTCTCTTGGGGACACAACCAATCCTATTGATCTAAGTGCTGGTAATTTTTGGTTTTATGTGAACGGAGAAATGGATATCAGAAATGCCAGAACAGGCACAGATAACCAAATTACGCTTCAAACAGATGCAACGCGAGGGGCGCATATTAATTTTAGGCCGCGTGGCGTTCTCAAAATGGTTTTAATCGAGCATGGTAAGCTTGTGGTAAATCTCAGTACAGGAATTAATCCCGCAGCTCGTATGGAAGTTGCGGGGTTGATCGTATCTCACAGTTCTATTGCGGCTTATTCCGGATTTACCTCTACTGGAGGGGCACTTTTGGGCGGGGCTACCGTTCAGGGCAGACTGGTTGTTGAGCAGGGTTCTATTTTCAC
>ERZ1292642.358-Hain-H14-01um-R1-358-length-28425-cov-7_pt1 | contig 28425 bp, 41 predicted proteins | sample MGYA00564403_ERZ1292642 | MGnify/ENA primary metagenome ERZ1292642 (study PRJEB36523, sample SAMEA6512643) | groundwater metagenome | collected 2019-01-09 | study: AquaDiva: Metagenomics assemblies of 32 groundwater samples
GCCCAGTTCGTCAACGTCGCGGGGGCGACGGGGAGGAAGAGGCCCAAGCCCGAGAGGGTACCCGCAGGGAGGATGATCGTCTCTCGTGGCGTCGGCACCCAGAGCCACCCGTTCAGGACGTTGAAGGCATCCTCCCAGACGGAGGTCTTCGCCCCCGCACCCTCGGCGGAGGCATTCGTCCCCGCCGTCCCTGCCGCTCCAGCCGTCCCCCCGATAATCGAGGACACGGCATCGGCCCGCTTGAGCGCCGCGGGCGTGGCAGAGGTCAGGGTCGGGAACGCCGTGACCTGCGTTTCCAGCTCGACACGCTGCTGGGCGGAGGTCGCGTTGGCCGACTGTCCCACCCACGCGCGGAGAAATTCGAGGTTCTGTGCCGGCGCGGCATCGTTGTTGACGAAGACAAGGGTCGTCGCGCCTGCGAGGGTAATGCCCGCGTCGGAGACGGCAAATTCACGCATGATGAGCTACTCCTTGGACAACGGGAATCGACCGGAGCGCATTCCCGACAAGTTGGCCGCACACGGACGTGATGGACGCGTACGCAGGGGGGTGAATGGTGGCACGGAGCCACTGCCCAGGAGCACAGACGATGGGCGCCGCCCGTCCGTCCCACAAACCGCCGCGCTGAGGATCGAACACGAATCGGACACGTGGCGCCTCCTGCTGCTCGAACGAGATTACCACAGTCACTCCCAACGGGACGGGAGAGGGAAGCGGCGGCTCCACCCGCGCCCCAATCCCGAAGACCCAGATGCGATCATCGCGCACCGCGCCGCTCTCCAGATACTTCCACCCCTGCGCGGTGAAGAGCCGAATCCGCCCCCGGTGTCGCTCAATCCGACTCGCCACTTCCCCTGTGTCGAGTCCATTCCGCAGCACGTTGAAGGCGAACTCCCCCCGCGGGGCCGTACCGACACGGAAGCCCAGGGTCCAGATCGCTCCACACTCGTCGGTGATCGTGAGCGCGGGCGGCACGGACACGTACTCGTCAGTGATGTGCTGCTGCTCGCCGTGACGGACCATGAAGGGCAGGATGATCGGCATTGCGGGATTCTCCTACTGCGCCAGTACCGGCCCACGCTGGAGCCAGGGCTGATACGGAACCCCGACAGCGACCGCAAGATCCGCCGCCTCAAAGTCGTCGATATCGATCGTGTTGCTGGCACCCGTGATGCCGCCATAGAATCCGCACCGCAGGTTTCCGGTGATGGCCGTGTCCGTCACGTTGCCGAAGATGTCAACCCCATTGTAGTCTCCGGTGAGGATGCTACCGTCGCAGTCGATCCGCATCGTGTCGGGAATTGACTGGGTGATACTCGCGTCGGCCGTCAACGCTGTGAACGTGCCGGTGACACGCTTGTAGAGTTTTTCGTTGGCGTCGTTCGACTGGACGTGGAACAGGTAGAACGTCAACGCGCTGGCCGAATGCCGCGCAGTCGGACCGTGCCCAGCCAAGGCACTTACTATGGTTCGTGCAGCGATCAGGATTTGACCGTAGTGATCGTCGCTGTCGAGGTCGGAATCGGCGCGCGCGGTCTTGTCACCCGTCGTGCTTAATCGAGCCTGATTGTTCAGAATCTCCAGTCCGTCAGGATCCTCCTGCTCCGTCCAGCTCCAGCCCTCACTCGACGTACCCAACGTGCTGCTGTTGGCGCGATTGAAGTTGTCGGTGATCGTCGTCGTTGGATCGAGCGGTTCCTCCACCGGCAAATCGGATGGGATAAACAATCGCCAGTCAAAGCCAAGATGCTTTCGACGTACGAGATGACCGAGCCACTTCCGGTGGAAGTCGGACGCGGGCTGCCCATCCACGCCGCGCATCTTCCCGTCGAGCGCGTCTTGGCGAATCCTGCGATAGTCCTCTTGGTAAACACGCTGAATCTTCGACCAGTAGGGAGAGGCGGGGTCAAGTTGGTGCTCGAAGTCGGCCTCACCGAGCCGCACCCGCATCCGCCCATCATGCTGCGGCATCAGTGGGCGTGCGAACGTATCGCCAGTCGGACGGGAGTGGCGCGTCAATAGGTCGAGAATCAGTCCCGCCCGTGTGAGCGCCGTCACGCTGTCAGGGAGGCCGAGGAACGCCTGAATGGCGTTCCGCCGTGCAGCGTTTAGTGTTGGTTGCACCTCACGATACGCTGAACCGAGGTCGGTACTGTCGTCGGTGAGAAACAGGCCGCGTCCGAGGACGACGGCCGGCGTGGCTTGAGCAGAGAGGGACCGCAAATCAAGACACCCCAGCCCGCCATTCGGCATTCGCCAGTGCGGAGCGGGACCAATGACGGTCTCCCACACCCACGGTCCCAGCCACGCTCTCATCCCCTCAACGGACTCGCCGCCCCCTTCATCCCCGGCCCCAGCGCACGCCGCGGCTTCTTCTCCCCGTGCCGCGCCACTGAGATATTCGACTGCTTCTGAGGGGCCTGCCCGGAGTCGTAGACCCGGTCGCCAATCCGCCCCTCCGCCCCGAAGCTCCCGACATCCTTGTTCGATCGATCCTGGTTCCACATCCGGAAGCGCATCGGTTCGCCTTCACCGTTGCGGAAGCGCTGCTCGGAGTCTCGCTCGATCTGACGGAGCTTGTGAAGCGAGTCGATGCGCTCCTCCACCTGCACGAGCCCGTCACGGGTGGGGACTTGACGATGGACCGAGAAGGATTTGAATGCGGCGCCCTTGACGCCCCCGACATCCATGGCGAGCGTCTGGGGGATCCACTCCATCGGCGCGCGGCAATTCCAGCAGTGCGGAGGGCGGGCGCGCGCCCCCTCGGCGGCGGAGCGGTAGACATCCGTCTGGGAGGTCTCACACTGCCGACAGACGAAATCGTGGAGCGGCAATCTACTTCCCCTTCCCTGGCGGAGGGTGATTCGGGGGGACGGCGGTCGGCTTGGGGCACGTGGAGCAGCCCATCAGACCCTCGCGACCAAATCGAAGAAGTGCTCGTAGATCCGCGGCGCCGTCCGCTCGACCAGTTGCTGGACGGTGAGCGAGTTGCGCGCGGCCTTCTCCGCGAGCGCCTCAAGCTGGTTCGGAGTGAAGGGAAGGCGGCAGTGGAGGAAGGAGACCCCCGCGAGCCGCTCGACCTTCTTAGCGAGATCGGCTTGGTTGAGGATCGAGCCACCCCCCAGAATCTCCTCAAGCCGCTGGAGGATGTCTCCGTGCACGACCACCACACGCCCGCTCGGCGGAAGGAGCTGCAGGGAGGCCTTGAGTCGGGCGGCAGCGAGCGTTTCAAGGGGCTGACGGATGGCGTCCGCGCAGGACTGGAGCGTCTGGAGGGTGTCCTCGTCGACGGTGAGACGGAGGGAGACCATGATCTAGCTCCTTGCAGGAAGGTTGGTCGGACGTGTCATCCACTGCCCCACCCCCGGACCTTCCACGAGGTACTCCCCGTAGGCCAGAGTGAGCAGTCGATCAGGACGCCCCGTCACCCGTGCAGGGTCGGTTCCGCCAGCGGTCCAGCCGCGGAAGAGCGGGCGCGCATGATCGTCGGGCTCACAGAAGATCGTGCCGGAGATGCGGAAGACCTCTCGGGAGTGGGGCTCGACGGTCGGGGTAGCCCGGTCGTGCACCGTGACCATCCCCGTGACGGTGACGAGGAGCGGCCGGTAGACACCCTCCTCCACCCGCACGAGCACGATGTCGCCTACCTGTACCCGCGCGGTCAGGAGGGTACCTCTAATAGAGGGTGCCCGCGGTGCCTCGGCTGTCGGGGTCGTAGTAGAGGGACTCATCCTGCTCCTCCAGGGCGGCGATCCGTTCCTCGGGGGTCAGTCCCTCGAGCGCCTTCTGATCGTCCGCCGTTGAATCGGAATTGCGGAAGTCCACCGGGACGAAATGCCCCGCGAGTCGCGTGGCGCGGAGCTTCTCCTCGGCGCGACGGTGACGACGGTCCGCGAGGGGTTCGGTCTCCCCCCCGAGCAGCCGCCACGCGACGTAGTGTGCGATACCCGCCGCGATAATGCAATCGTCATGTGCGCCGCGCCCCGCTTCAGCCTCCCAGAGCGCCCCGTCGGTCTGGAAGTCCCGCATCTCGTCGATGGTGAAGGGGGAGTTGATGCGTAGGTCCGAGAAGCCGGTAATGGGGTCGAGCATCGTGATGCCGGAGTAGAGCTGATCGAGGAGGATCGGGCGGGTTTTGCGGGTGGTGACCCAGCCCATTTTGGTCGTCCAGCGCTTCTGCGGGTCGGCCTGATCGAGGACTTCCCAGATGTAGAAGTGTCGGTAGCCGAGGTGGAGCTGGAGGGTGTCCTGAACCGAGAGGCCGTGGTAGTTGTTCTCGATCGCGGCGAGGGCTTCCCGGCCGTCGGGCCACACATAGAGATGGCCGATCGCGTCGAGGACCGAGGCGAAGGGGTGCGGGGAGAGATCGTCGGAGAGAAATTGCGCGACCTGCTCCTCGGGCTCCTCGATGGTGCCCATGCGGAAGACGTCGCAGACGGAGCGGTCTTGCCCCAGGCCATCGCTGACGTCCACCCCCATCACATAGCGGTGACCCTTGCGCGGCTTCTCCCACATCTGGAGGGTGTTGAAGAGGGCGCGAGGGCCGGTGCGCTCCTTCAGCTCGGAGACGTTGAGGCGGTGATAGCCGAATCCTTTAGGAATTTCATACGAGGGGCGCTGTTCGGGGAGCACTACACCCACCCTGCACAACTAAACGGCTTGGTGAGGAGTGTCTTCCGGTTGTCCGCAGACCGTCCGACTCGTCGCCATCCAGCCTGCTTGAAACAGTACCCGGGGTTCACACTACGAATCTTCGCATCCCACACGTAGCTCAGCATCCCGTCAGGTCCGCAGTCTACCGCGTACCGGACGAGTGCCTCCTCCGCGCGCAGAATCAGGAGGGACGAGCGGGTCGGTCCCTCATTCCGGAAAATCGTACAGGTCCACCCGTCCAGCCCGTTCATCGACTTGACACCGGACGCGGGGGCTGGACGCCACCACCCAAACACCGCCAATTCGTCTGTACTGAGCAGGATAATTGTCTGCCCTGGTGGCATGAACTGCGGTGCGCCAATCTTCCGACGTGAGTAGTGACGGTCTGCCAAGCGCGCGGTTCGCGGGTCAAACTTGTTCACACGCTCCCACGACATGACGGCCTATTCTACCTCCGTCAGGGTCGGTAGCTCCTCGCGAATGGTGGTCCCTGATCCCTCCCCCACCACCTGCGCCGCTGCGCGCGTGCGAGCATCTACCGACTGTTGACGGAGTTGCCGCTGGCTCTCCTGGAATTCGACGAGGGAGGCTTCCTTGTCAGCGAGGAGTTCTGCCCGGGGGGCGACCAGCAGGAGATCGGCGAGGGGTCGCGCCTGATGGGTGACACGGGTGATCGTTTCGATCGAGAAGATCGAGCGGCCAGAGTTCTGGAAGGCCTCCTCGGGCTCGGCGGGGTACTCAGACAGAAACTTGTAGAGCTCGTCCCGCTTGACCGCGGCTCGCCGGTTCAGCTCGTACCAGCAGAGCTGCTCCTTCGAGAGGATCACAGGACGGTGCATGTATTTCGGCCCTTCCTGCTGCGCGCGCCGGGCAAACTGCAGGGTGTCGTCGGAGGGTACCCAATCGGCGGGGGTGGGCAGCCAGTACTTGGACGACTCCGCGTACCAGGGGATGAAGATATTGAAAAATCGAGGATCTTCGCCGGCCTGCGCCAGGTTCCATTCCTGATGCCAGTAGTTGTTGCGTCCCATCGAGGTGGACTCGCGAACGGCGAGCGTGCGCGGGGTCTGCGGGATGGCCGGCAGGAGGGAGGAGTTGATCTGCTCGGGACGCTCCCAAGTGGTGATTTCACTAAGGTGCGCCGCACTGAAGGTCTTGCTTCGACCGAGCTGTCCCTTCTCTCCCCCCTCCTCCATGAGGCCACCCTTCATCGACTTCCCACTCTCCACAATCACACGCGAACCGTTGTCCCACATGATGTGCTTGTTCTTGGTGTGGAACTTCTCGTGCGGCTTGAGCCACCACGGCCATCGCTCCACGACCAGCTCGAGCATCCCGAAGAGCCCCTCGGAGCCGGAATTCTGGGGAACGTCGGAAGCGATGAGCGCACGGACTTGGCCGTGGGTCAGGCAGCGGTGACCGAGCAGGGATTGGATAAGAGTAGAACAGCCGAGCTGTCTCCCTTTCAAAATATTTGCGAGCAGGCCGTCGGGGTGGTGCGTGCGCCAGTGTGCCTCCTCCTCACGAGCCAGCGCCTGCAGGATGAGTTCCTGCGACTCCCAGAGGGGATACATCGGCTTGAGTGCCTGTCCCTCGTAGTTGATGTAGATGTAGCGCTCCGCGCAGTAGCGGTAGTCGATCTTCGCCACCAATTGTTCGTTGAGGACGAAGGCTTCCTCCTCCTGAGAAAAGGCACGGGTCTGCTGCCGCTCGTCAGGATCCCAAATCTGGTCGAGGAGCGCGACCATCTGGTGACAGGTCGAGACGGGGTAGCGGACCAGCCCCGCGTCGGGGAGGACCGACTGGAATTCCCGCTCCAGCCGGGACTGCCGCGCGGCAACGACGGCGGGGTGATACATCAGCCGACGGTCTCCGCCTGGAGTTTCCAGTCCCCCTCAACGGTGCGAATGCCGTAGCGATCCAGGGCGGTCGCGGTCGGTCCGTCGTTGAGCTGATAGAGCGTGGCGAAGGCCGCTCCCTGAGCCTGCCACCACGCGAACTCTCCGCGGATAGACTGCGCGGCCTGGGCGTCCGTGAGCTGGTGACACGTGCGGAAGATCCACCAGCCCCGACAGATCCGCGCCGTGTGGTACCCGAACTCGCTCACCCCCCACTCGCGGTCGCCAATGATCGAGCGGAGTGTGTCGACCTCCTGCTGGCGCGTCCGACCGTCGTGGCCGGCGGAGGGACGCCACGGGTCGGGCGGGTAGCGATGCACCGTGACACGCGGCGGCAGCGCGTCTGCGATTGCGCGCAGGTAGCGGAACCCACGGTCGTTGAGGTTGCTGACCGCACCGCCCCAGAGTTCCAGGCGGAAGGCCGTCGCGACCTCCTGCATCCCGAGGAGCAGGTGCCGGTACAGGTCCGGGGAGGGGCCTTCCAGATCCGGCTCATTCCGCAGCTCAATCGCGGTGCCAGCAGGGAGCCACGCACAGGCCCGGCCATCCTGCACCACGACCAGGGGCCAGAGGTCTGCCGCGAGGACCGGGTCGAGCAACGCCCGCATCGCTGCCGCCGTCGTGATCTGCTGCGCGTCTATCCGGACGCCGTCAAAGCCACACGCTCGGATCTGGTGGCAGACCTCTGAGGAGATCGGCGCATTGAAGACGGCCTGGAGCAGGTGTCGCATCCCGCGCGCTCCGTCGGTCAGTAGTCGTCCATCAGGGGATACCAGCGCCCGGAGACGTCACGGAGGCCGCCGGAGCGGAAGGGAGAGAGGCCTCGCCGCGGCGCTTCAGGGCGTTCATGATCTTGGCGGTCCCGCGGATCTGTAGATCAATCCCGTCGAGGAATTCCTGGTCGGCGAGCAGCGCCTGGTCGGTCAGTGCTTCCCCCACCAGCAGCCCGTTCTTCACCAGCGCGACGACGGCGGCGTGTCGATCCCCGCCGCGCTTGAGCCCGACGATCGCCTCCTCCATCCCCGCGACCCCTGGGATCATGGTCTTGGCGATGGTGAGTCCGACGGTGAGAAATGCGCGCTTCCAGCTCACTGCGATCCTCCCGCCGCCACACGCACCCGCTTCGGCCCGACAAACCCGTCCCAGATGAGCTGCTGCATCGTGAACTGCGTCCCCCACTCCCAGATCCCGCTCGCCAGCAGCATGAGACTGGGAATCTGAATGGTCCAGCCCGTCGACGCATCGCCGGTGGCGGAGATCCCGAAGGCGGTCAGGGCAGCGGCCACCGCGCTGATCCAGCGATTGAGACGGCTGCTGTCCTCGGTAATGAACGGCATCCAGCCGGCCCGCTTCAGGTATTGCAACCCATAGACGATCATCGCCGCCGAGGTCAGGTGATTGAGGGCTTCTCCACCGGTTTCAGGCATCTCTCCTCCTGCTCGTTAGGCAAAGGTCGGCCACCGACGCGACCGCTCCTCTGCCAGGTAGTGAGCTTTCCACGGTAGCACGAGTTCGCCGTGCCCAGGATCAAATGGCTTCAGCCATCGGCCACCCCAGCGAAGCCCCAGCCTCTCAGCCTCTTCCCCGATCACCCCCCAGGCGGGATCCGTCGTGTCCCACTGGAGCTTGTCTGGACCGTGCAACTGATAGTGATCGTAGGGGGCCAGATCCAGCGCGTCGGACTTCTCCCGCTCACTGGGGAGGAGCACCTGATCCATCGGCCAGCGCATCTTCCGGGGGAGGTGGAGGGAGAGGGACGTGCCGGAGGTGCCGTTCAGGAGGTTGACTTGGTGCTCCGCTTGGGTGCGAGAGGTCTGAATGATCATGACCGGAATCCCCCGCGTCGTCACCCGCGCGATCCACTCGAACGCTAACGGTTTGAACTCGCTAGACAATGAGTCCAGCGACCGGTCAGGCATCGAGGGGCCTCACCGACGGGTCGACGACCTCCCCCTCGACGGGCGCATCGTCTGGAGTGGCGGGGTCGTCACTCCCGTAGAGCACCCGATCGGTCAAGGCCTGGAGCTTCTCGAGCACGCCCAGATTCCCTCCACGCTGCCCCTGATTGTTCTGCTGCACGGCGATGTTCAGTCCGCCGGACTTGGGGAGGAGCTGCGCCATCTCGATCGCCAATTTCTGCCGTTCGAGATCGGGACGATAGAGGAGCCGCCCGACCCCCTTGCACACCTCACACGGCTCGGGAGCGGGGTTCGGCTGTTCGCGGGTCGGCTCAGCGGTGATCGTGCCAACACCTGCGCAGGTGTGGCAGGCATCCTCGTAGGGGGCTGCGCGCTGCATCACGTCTTCGGCGACGGCCGCGATGCCATTCCCGATTTTCTGTGCGGCCTGCACCTTTCCCTTGAGGAGCGCGGCGGCGGCCAACTCCTGGAGGAGCTTCCCGGGTAGGACATTCCCGAGCGCACAGAGGTCCGCGAGGGTCTTCCCCTGATTCTGCGGGTCGCCGAGCAGGCCGAGGAGGTAGCGCAGGTCTGGCGTGAGCGGGGCGAGGGTGAGCATCCCGACAATTGCGGTGCGCCCACCGAGCTGATCTTCGAGGTCCTTGAGCTGCTCGATGACCGTCGGGGGGAAGGTGCGGTCCATGCGACGGAGTGCGACTTCAGAGCGCCGTTTCATCATCGCGGGCACTCCGCTCGCCGGTGGGAGGAGACGAGCAGCGGAGTCACTCTGCCCCCTCCTGTGGGTGCCGCCGCTCGTACTCCACCAGGATCTCCTCCTCGGTGGGCGGCATCCCCCGCGCGGCGGTCAGGCGCAGCTCGATGTCAATGAGTTCCACCTGCTCCTCAGCGTTGACGTAGCTGACCTCCACGGCAGGCTCACCGGGACGCGCCACCATCACCGTCGGATAGTCGTGGTCGTTGCGCCGCTCGAGGGCCGCGGCGATGCGCGCGACCGCCTCACGCAGCCCGACCACCTCCGTCTTGAGCGCGCGCACCTCCACGAGGAGCGCGACGCCTTCCGCGAGTTTCTTCAGCCCGTCCAGCATCCTCATCTCAGGTGGGGCACCTCCCTGGTTCCCAGTCGTCAGCGGTTCGTGGGGTCCTCCCGCGCTGACGTTGGCTGGGAGGCAAACCGCGTGACGAGCCCAGGGAGGTGCCGCTCAGGGGGAGGATGGACCGAGCCCTGGGGGAATGTCAAGTCGAATTCTCTCGCATCGGTTGGTGTGGATTCGCGGTGGCAAGACGCCATCGCTTGGCGTCGATCTTCTCGACCTGGAAGAGATTCGATGGATAGGTCTCGGACATGCCGCACTCTCAGAACGGATGCGTGTAGGCTGCCGACATTCCGGGAAAGGTCACCGCAGCACGCATGACAGCCTGCCGACGTATCGGGAAAGGCCGGGTTGCCGAAGAACACATCGGATCCCTATTCATCGCGCTGACAGAGACGCTCAATTTCCCGCATGCTTACCCGCACCGCGCGGCTCCCAAGTCTCACGACGCGAATCTTGCCGTCCCTCCGCAGCCTTTTCATGAGTGAGGCGCTGATTCCGAGGACCTTGGCCGCCTCGCCGAGCCGCAATAGGCGTTCTGTCTGCTCCATCTGACCCTCCAGCACGGGCCGCCGGGGGGCTTGACGGTTCCCAAGCGGCTGGTGATATATGGGTGACATGTTGGGACACCGGCCACCACTCCGAGCCTCGTCAGATCTCGAGGCCGTCGAGCGGCTGGTGAAGTAAATGTGGATTTCATGTAGACGTTCCAGCTCTCACGGTGGGCTCCGCTCAGGGCTGCTGCGAAGCGGGAAGCGGAGTGGAGACGACAGACCGGTAGGGCAAAAAATTTTTAGAAAATTCTGCCAATCACGGCGCGCACGCCGACCCCACCCAGGGGCACCCGCCGGACAATGCCCGCCGCACGCCGCACACGCCGGGAGGGACCGCCAGGATCATCAGGCGCGCACGCGGAGGGACGCGCAGCCTGATCAGCGGTCGAGGGATCAGGGTTCAGTCGTGGAGGGACGCGCACCTCGCACAGCCCGCGCACCTCGCGCAACTCCAACCGGTCGATCCAGTCCGCTACACGCTTCCCGCTGCCCGCCACTCAATGAGTAGTTGACAGCTACTTGACACTCGTTATACAGTGACCCAGTGCAGCTACCTCAGCCTCAACTTGTCGCCGCTACATCCTCCGTCGACCCCTCCCCACAATCGAGGCCGGCGACGGCAAGCGAGAGACGAGCACTGAGCATCGACCCAGGAGGGATCAATCTATGATGACCTACACCGACCCCGACACCGCCTTTCAGATCGCCATCCGCACCGGTCGACTCTCTGACCGGCCCGACGCGCCGAACTACGCCGGCCGATTCATGTACATGGGAACCCGCAACGGGATCGACCTGTTCAAGCACATCGACACCCGGACCTACCTTCCCACGTCCACACCGCCACAACGCCAGGACCAGACCGACCACACCCGCAGCGCAGGGACGCAGCCCTACCGCGCCACCCACGCCGCCCAGAACGCCGCCCGCACGGTAGCACCCTATCGCTGCGCCACCTGTAAGACCCCGCACAGCCGGCAGCTCGAGGCCGACCTATGCTGCCCGGCGAATGAGATCACCGACCGAGACGACCTCGCACGGATCCTCGGGCGTAGACTGGGAGGGATCTAGCCATGCCAGCCACAACAGGCCAGCCCTATCGCGCCCCCCCACCGGAAGATAGGCAGACGCGCCGACACCGAGGCCGCTGCCGGAGGCACCCGGCACCCCAGCCGCAGGGAACGCGGCATCGAAGGAGGAATCATGTTGACCGTCAAATTCTCCCCCGTCACCAACCCGCCCGGCAAGCTCGCAGACGCGGAACTCCACTTCGGACCGCTCGACCGTGACGACGCTGCCGCCGGCACTGTGACGCGCATCCTCGACGCGATCCTCGATCTCGCCGGTGACGCCCTGAACCCCAGCGCCTACCGTGGAATAGAGCGGGAACTCCGCCAGCTCCGCGATCACCTTCACCAGACGGCAAGCCCCCTTGAGGGCCTGAAGCTGATTGGCTTTGGGATCTGGGAACGCCGAACCGGAGGCGGTCGCAACGTCACCTTCCCGGCCAGACAGTACTCGGTCAATGGCGAACGGCGAGCATTCGCGTTACTCCGGCCCATCGCCGACGCAACGGCGCAGAACCGCATCCGCGATCTGATCCTGCAGGCATACGCCGAGTACGAGCAGCGCACCGGCGACCTGGACGCCACCGCGCGAAACGTGGAGAACCCGCACCCCGGCAGCTAAGGCCGAAACCCCGTACGCATGCGTACACACGTACGCACTGCGTACAGGGTCCGCGCATCACGTGCGCGCTGATGATGGCCACCAGGACGGAACCGCCCAGAGCCAGGAGTGCTCGACGCGGTCAACGCCCCATCCTCTGACAGGAGTACCAGACCATGAGTAGCACCATTGCAACCGCCGCAAGCCAGTACGCCAATCGCCCCGCCGATGAGCGATACGCCAGTCTGGACGCGCTGATCGACGCTGCCAAGGACGATAAGCAGCACAGCGCCGAACGCACCTACAACCTGAGGGACCTACGAGCGGTCACCAACGACGCGGCGCAACCAGACAATGCGATCACTGTGCACCACGCGCAACCGATCGTCATGCTCGAATCCCCCAAGGGACGCGCCGCCTTCACACACTGGAGCTTCGGCCAGCTCGCGCGCACCGTCGGCGCCCCGGCTAGCTACCTCCGCACGCTTCCGCCCGCTATCGCTGCCGACGCGCTGAACTTCGGCCTGCATGACGCCGCACCTGTCGGTACTGCGGCGAACCTGCTGATCAAGGCGAACGGAGGCGAACCCCTCATCCGCGCCGCCACCTCAGACACCTACGGCCGAGTGTGGGACGCCGACCTCTATGGCGAACTGAATCGGCACTTCGGCGACACCTGCAGGAGCCGCAACGGAGGGAACTGGATCAGCCCGCCGACGTGGAGTGGAGAGCCCGCCGGCCAGTATCGAGGCGACCGCGACTCATTCGTGATCCGTGTGGATGGAGGATCGATCGTCGCAGACCCCAGCTTGCGCACGGATGGAGGATCGGCCGGACCATCATCCCAGATGTTCCGCGGCTTGCTCGTCCGGAACTCCGAGGTAGGGCACTGTTCCATCACGGTCGAATGTATCCTGTTCCGGTACATTTGCGGAAATCACATGTTGTGGGGCGCCATCCTGGATCGTCAGTTCCGCCGGCGCCATGTCGGGACGCGCATCACCCGAGACACCATGCGCGAACTCGGCGAGCTCGCCTGGAAGTTCAATCAACGCACCGCGAGCCAGGACGAGCAGATCGTCCGCACCTTGATCGATCACGAAATCGCCAACACCAAAGAGGCGGTTGTCGATGAACTCCGCAAGATGGGCGCCACCAAGGAGCAGGCGACCGCCGCCTACGAGACCGCCGAGCAGAAGGAATCCGCGAGCCCGCGTTCATTCTGGGGCATCGCGCAGGGGTTCACCAGGACGAGCCAGGAGAGCGGATGGCAGGACGACCGCCTGCAGCTCGACCAGCTCGCCGCCCAGGTGCTCAAGCAAGGCGCGAAGCAGTACGCGACGGTGTAACCATGCTGATCCATCCTGCTCTCTGTCCGTCGCAGGGACCGCAGGAGCCGACACCGGAGTACTCATCGCGAGTACTCCGGTACGCGCTCACCTACGGGCCCGAGCCCTTGACCCTCGCGCAGCTCGACCTCTGCGACGGGGAAGCTCAGCGCGCGGTCTGCCGACTGCCCCGACAACTCGACGATCACGCCGCCCAACTGGATGCCACCTTGCATCGCCTCCGGCTCCAGATCGCCGGCTACCAGACCATCCGACGCGCTCAGGCGGCCCAGGAGGCACGAACGCTCGCCGCCCTAGCTCAGGACACACCCGACGACCTGATCGCGCCTACAACTAGCAGCCAGCCATCCGCGCAGGGTATCCCAGACGACCCGCAGACGCGCGCGATCAGGCTACTGCGCGCCGCGCTCGTCTTGATCATGGATGGGAATGGCGACGACGGAGGGAAAGGCGCGCGGCTCACCCCTCCCGTGCCACAGCTACCACCGAGCGGTATCGCCCTACCAGAGCGCCCGCACCCGCCGAAGGACGGGATTAAATTCTAGCCATGCTCTGCTACCTACACAACCGCCGCCCGTCCGCCTGCCTCAGCCCGATCCGTTGTACCGCCTGTATGGTCCTCTCCCGGATCGGCTGGGCTTTCATACACGCCGCGATTGCACTAGGAAGGCGCCGCAAATGACCCCTCCGCTCACCCTCGCCGATCTCGCCGCGCTCCTCTCCCGCGCCGCCGGCATCCCGTCCGCTCGCGCGCTCGCCATCCTAGAGGCCGCACCACTCCAGACCTTAGTGCGAGAGACGCCCGACTCCCTTCGTAGCAGGTACAAATTGACCCCCAAACAGGCGGGGGGATTACACGCCGGGCTGACCCTGGGGAGGTTGACATGCGGCCCTGATCTCGCTGATCGGCTGCGCGTCACAACCCCGCGACAAGCCGCTGAGTACCTCATCCCCCATTACGGGCATCTCCCGACTGAGCACTTCGGGATCCTCTCCCTCGACACCAAGAGGAGACTCCTAGCAACAACGATTATCAGCGTCGGGAGTCTCGACTCGACCCTCGTGCATCCACGCGAGGTGTACCGCGCCGCGCTCGATCATCGTGCGGCGTCTATTCTGGTGTTCCACAACCACCCCTCGGGCGACCCGACCCCGAGCGCAGATGATCTCGCACTGACCAACCGGCTGAGGGCTGCGGGCGAAGTGCTAGGAGTAGACCTTCAAGACCATTTGATCGTGACCGATACCCGGTATTACAGCTTTCAGGAGGCAGGACGATGACCAACGACGTGATAGACCGACTACGTACAGACCGCGAACTCGAAGAGGCCAAGATCACCGCTGCCGCGCGGCTGCTCTGGCAAGGATTCACGAAGGATGAGAAGACCCTCGTCCGATTCGGGATGTTCCCGGCAGAGAAGATGCGGGAGGCCGAGAAGCAGCTCACCCACATCCGCGAGTACACGCGCCTGCTCGCGGTCGCGCTGATGGACTGCGCGAAGGCAGACGGAGGGATGTGTGCCTGAGAAACACATCGATCCGATCTGGTCGATCAAGTGGCACTCGCCAATAATGCCCGCGTCGGCGTTCGACTACCGCCCCCGCACGTGTCAGGAGGCGTTTGAGAGCGCACTCGGCTATGCCAGTCGAGGCGGCGTGATCGCGCAAGTCCAGTTTAAGGGGGAACCTCTGATCACGTTTGGGAATGGGGGATGTGTCGTACGCGCTGCGCTTGCAGAGAAGTTTCGATGATCGACCCGCGCCTCTCCCGCTCGACCCGCTTCTTCGCGCGCCTCCAGTCTTTCGATCTGGAATGTCCCCACTGCGGCACGGTCTACCAGATTCGGATGAAGCCGCGACGCGATCAGAATTGGGACCCCTGGACCGGCAGGTTCACCTGCACCGTCCCGGACTGCCGGCGGGTGTACGTACTGGGGATGCTCGCGTGGCCGATTGTCGGCGCTCCGCACGTCGCCAGCGCGCCGCCGGCTGACCAGGTGCCCGGCCCGCGCGAGCTCGCGCAGATGCGGAAGGAGGGCGGAGGGTGGTGGCTGCCGGAGGAGGCCGCGCAGCGGTACCCGCGACCGCATGAGACGAACATCACGACGGAGGAGGATCGATCAGAAGGGGAGGATAGCGATGACTAATCAAGTGCTACCCGTTGGATTCTGGAAGGGCGCCGGGATTCCCGAGGGACCGCGCGTCAACACCTTCATTGCCTGTGGGGGTTGTGGGGCGTACCACAGGACCGACTTCTACGGAGACTGTCGGGAAGATAGTGAACGGTACGACGAGATCCCCGAGGACGGGGAGGAGGTATTCGACGATGACGAAGAGTGAGCAGCGCCAACTCTTACGAGCCATTTGCAACAACGTCCGTGACGCGCCCTTGCGCCAGTCGGAGGACTGGCCCGTCGACTGGGACGGGCACGAGCTGAGAGAGCTGACTGCGTACGCGTTCACCCGCGAGCGGACCTCCCTGATGCAGGAGCGTACCAGCAGTGGGCGCCACCGTCGACTGGCCGCGCGCAACGAGATCATCTGCCGGAGATTGTACTGATGACCGTCTACATCCTCTTCCACGAAACCAACACCGGCCACTCCGACGAGAGCGACGGGTACATCGAGGGGGTGTACGAGAGCAGGGACGACGCCGACGAGGCCCGACACGTTGCCATCCGTGCGGCCCGGGACGCGGGGTACGCGATCTACTACGATCCCGACACCGAGCAGGAGCGGTCAGACTGGGAACATGATTGGCACGTCGAAGAGCACATGCTCCGATACGACGCGAACCTCCCAACGGAGGGGTTCTTTGACTTCTTGAACGGTCCGACCGGGATGGAGGAGGGATGACCTATCGAACGTCCCCGTGGACTCTGCTCATGATCCTGCTCGCCTGGATGCTCCTGATCGCCGCCGCCTGCGGACTGATCCTGCTGGAGGTGCCCGCTGAGCGCCCCGACCCGCGACCACTGCGCACCAGACCGTCGGGGTTCACTACATGAGCACGATGATCGACCGCGAACGTGCCGAGCAGCGCCGGCAACAGGCCGAGCAACGCCGTTACATGGTCAAGCAGTACGTCGCGGTCGTCCAGAACCGCCGAGGAACGCGCTTCATGGTGTTTCGGACCGGCGACGAGAAGTACTATCTGTTCTGCCCCCTCAATGCGGATGGATGCCTCAGCACCCTCCAGTTCCCAGTGCGCAAGACCGAGCTCCGCCGCGACATCGCTTCCGCGCTCGCGCACGGCTGGGGGAACGCGAGCCTGTGACCAGCCGCCGCTCCTACTGGACCTGTCCGCTCTGCCTCCGTCGCCTCGTCAACACCTGGGGCAACCCGTCCCGTCACCTCTCCGCCTGCCTCGCCCGGCACACCCGGCGGCTCGCAGATTTGAAGTGTGAATCGCCATCTCCTCCCAAACCAGGGAAGAATAGCTGAGCTTCTATAGAGGGGGATCGCGTACACACGAGGAACTATGGAACTTTGCCGCTATCTCTCTCACAGCTCTCAACTTACCTCGGTTCCAGCGAAAGTTCCACTCATCCATACTGGAACGATTGAAAGTTCCAAGTTCCACTCATCCATAACCTCTTGTACTCTGTACAAGTATGTACGCAGACAGGTACTTAGGTGCGATAGTTCCAAAGTTCCTCTACATGAGGGGTGGGTGAGTCGGATCGTATCAGGGTTAGTTGGTAGGCGCCTTTCGGTAGCGTCCGTGTCCCACCTTCAAGATCCGCCCGTCCTTCATCAGCTCTTGGAGGTAGCGGAACACGGTGGTCTTCGGCACCTCCGATTTGATCAGAATCTCCGCAAAGCTGGTCCCGGCCTCGTCCTCGGTGATCGCCGCGAGGATCTTTCCTTCCTCCTTCGCCCGGGTGCCCTCGAGCCAATCGACGAACATTCCGTGTTGATCGCGTCCGAGCGGAAAGATTTGTGGAGGAGACGTGTGAGGGTGCCAGAGGAACGTATGGAACTTTTCATCGGTCTCTTCGGGAGAGGCCAGGTACATCTGGGTGTCGCCGTACCCTAGTTGGGCCGCGGAGCCGAGAATCCGGTCCTGGAGCCGCTTGTATTGCGCCTTGGAGTCAGCCTTCTGCTTGCTTGCGTGGGCAGTACCGAGCATGGTGAGTTGGCGGCGGTGGCACATCCGACGCATCTCGATGCAGGCGATCGCGCATCCCTGGTAGTCGTTCGGGTTCCCCATGAAGAGCGTGACCGGATCGACGACGACGATACTCCCTGGAGGGAGGGCAAGCTGCTCGACGCACCCCTCAAGGACGACCGTCACGAGTTGGAACTTGTTCCGCAGTCGGATCGTCGCAAACTCCGTGTCCTCGACCAAGTTGTAGAATCGGACGTCGGCACCAGCCAGCCGGAGCCAGTGCCAGGCGGTCGCGGCACCTCGATCGGCGGAAATAAACCCGATGGCTGGGGGTGCGTGGCAGGCCGCGCCGAAGATGTCCTTCCCGTCTCGTAGACGTGCCAAGATCGTGGAGAGCAGGCAGGTCTTCCCTACCCCCGGTGCGCCGGCCAGGATGTTCACGGTACCGTAGCCGATGATGCCGGGAATGGGGTCAGGGAAGGGGGAAGGAGCGGGTGCTTGACTGCGGGTAGCGAAATCGCTTAAACTCATGATGCCTGTTCCTTTCGGTTGGATCCTCTGCGGGGTTCCTCCACGGTCAGGCCTTTCTGCCCTCGCCAGGCATGGTCATCGACGGCGCTTGAGAGTCACAGCTCGAGCGCCGTTTTTCATTGAAGGGGCGACTCTACTCTATCTCTCCTCCTCTCACAAGACCCCAGGCTATTGGGGCTAGATCAGTACGTATTCCTACATAATGTAGCTTGACAGCTATATAACACGGGCGTAGACTGCTTCACGTTACCCGCTGAACGCTACCCGCATGGAAACGTTCAGCATGTAAGTTGAGGGGCGGTAGCCTAGATGCCAGAGTTGCAAATCACGGTGACCTCGGGGCAGGATCGACTCTCGCAGCGCGAGCAGATCGAGCAGGTCCTCACTCGTGCACAAGCTAAGGAAGAGCCCTTCCGCATCCGCCTCCCCCTGACCATCTACGACCACGCCGACTACTCGAGGTCCTACCTGTTCGTGCGGGACGCCACCTGGAACCTCGCCCTCCCCTCCGCGCAGATCACCCCCGAGACCGTCGAGCAGCTCATCACGACGATTGGGAAGTGTCTGGTGGCGATTGCGCAGCATGGGAGTGAGGAAGTGGAGGAGTCACTCAGGAATTTGGGAGACTCTGTATGACCTTGGGGGAGTTAATTCGTCGCTTTCAAGGTCTGATACAGGAGCAGCCTGAAACCGCAGCTATGCCTGTAGAGCTGTCAGAGTGGGAAGACGAGGAAGGGAATCTACAGGGGGGAGGAACGGTTGACGGGGTGATTGTCGTAGCGGGGGCTGTGATCCTGATATGAGCAGTACCCTCTGGCTCCTCGACCGCTCCCGCGTCGTCGACGGCCGCGGCTACTGTCAACGCGCCCGCGGCCTCAACTACCACCTCGGCCCCTCCGGCTACGGGATCCAGATGAAGGCGACCAAACTCCCCCTGATGACCGGGCTCCTGGCACACGACGGGCTTGCGCCGATTATCGAGTGGTGCCAACAGCACGATGATCTGATTATCCAGGGGTTCTCGACCGTCACCGCGACCGAGCTCTACCTCCCCGTTCCCACTGAGATCGTCCGCGCCGCCGTCAAGGTCGCCCAACAGAAGTACTGGCAGATGGTGGAACTCCGCGGCTTCGCCTATCTCTCCGACACTGAGGAAGTTCAGTCCGTCACACGCGAGCAGAACTATCTGATCGAGGGACTGATCTGGGCGTGGTGCCTCGAAGTGCTCCCCGAGGTGCTCCGCCGCGGACGCATCCTGGAGGTGGAGGTCGACGATACCTACGTGTTTGGCTGCACGTGTGGTCTGGGCGATGGTGTCCTCTCCAAAGCTGATCATGAAGCGCGGGACTGCAACGGCTTCGGCCTCATGTGCCGCCCCGACTTCCTCATCGACACCCGCCTCACCCACGAACTCGAGTACCACGAATTCAAGACGACCGGGATGGATTCCATCACCTTCCGGGACAAGTGGGAAGTGATGATCCAGATGTTCGCGGCGACCCTGGACGCGGAGCGCCGGCACGGTCGACATGTCCAGTCGATCTACGTCCACGGCCTCCTCAAAGGGAAGCGCGGCGGCGACTACAATCGCTCGACCGGAAAATACGATGGGGCCATCCACCAGAACTCGGTCTTCTGCTACGGTTTTCGCAAGCCCGCCAATCCTCCGATGGAAGCCGAATCCTGGGCGGCGCTCTACGAGTACTTCGACCCCTACGAGCAGAAGACCAAGCACCTCGGGAAAGCCTTCCAGAAGACCGGCGTCTGGGATCTCCCCGACGCCTTCCTCCCCACCGACGATCCGGGGATGAGCAAGGCGGAATTCTGGGCGAAGTGGATCCCTGCCGAAGCGCGACGCAAGAATCTGATCCTCCTTGGGCCCTTCACCCGGCAGACCCAGATGGTCGCGCACTTCCTCGAGGAGGCCAAGGGGGAGGAGCACCGCTGGCAGGAGGGACTCTGGCAGCTCTACGAATTGGCCGAGCAGCTTCAGGAATCCGCGCAGACCTCTGACTACTGGGCGGCGGTCTGGACCCACCCCCAGTATCAGGCGCTCCTCGATCGACTCTTCCCTAGAAGTTATGAGTGTCGACGCTACGGCGCGCGCAACCGGTGTCAGTTCGAGGCGATCTGCTTCGAGCGGGAGGGGAGTCAGGACCCGATCGGGAGCGGGCTCTATATCGATCGGGCGCCGCACCATCGAGACGAGATGGAGCAGGCGGTCTCGCGAGGACTCTTGCTGCCGCCGGAGGGACTGGCGGAGGACGTGGAGCAGGAGTTCTGATGCCTCTCGGTAAGCCCACCTCCGACGGTGAGATCCTCACAGGCTCCCGTCACTACTCCGGGAAGCCAAACCCCTTGGGCGAGGTGCGCGTCTGGAATTGCCCGTCGTGTGGGAAGCGGAATGAGACGCAGCTCCCCGAGCACGGCTGTGCCCACTGCGGGGCGGGGGACCAGCGATTGGGGAAGGCCGGGAATCCCGCACGCACAGAGGCAGCCGGTACGGGTCAACCTGCACGCGGCCCGCTACTACAGGTCGCGGCAAGCACTGCGTACGCTGACGTGCCTACCGACACCCGCATTGCACGCCCTCTGCGGGACGTGCCGGCTGCCTCGGTGCGCATCCTCCGCCTCATCGAGTACCTTGTGGTGCCGGGGAAGGATGTCACGTGGACACTCCGTAATTCTCTCGTGGGGACGCTGCACTTCGATTGGGGACAACTCACGGGGACCATTGTCGATTCCTGTGATGCGAATCAAGAGGATCGGCTACGCCTGGCAAAGATGCAGCCTGGAGTGTGGCTTGGCAACGAGATGACAATGCGCGGGAGAGAAGTCAAGGGGATCGGGAGTCAGCCCCCTTTGGGGGCAAACGCCCTTGACGCACGTGTCGTAGCCTACAACGACCAGCGATCCTCCCTGGAAAGTGAGTACCACCTGATTCGTGAACGCCTGAAGGAGCCCCTCATGTCCCCAACCCCTCCCGATACCGGCCCGGCCTTTACCCGAGACCAAGAGGTGATGGCCCAGCAGATCCGCGCTACCGGCGAGTACTTCGGTGCCGGCTACAAGCTCTGCTACACTCTCGCGCTGGCCCTCCAGTCCATCGCTGAGGAACTTGCCGCGAACATAGAGCCCGAGAAGTTCCTCACGCGAGAAGAAGCCCTCTCCCTCGCGAACGCGCTGATGGCGCAGATCCCGGCGGAGTGGAACCCTGAGCCACCCGATACGGACGCAGAGGAGATCCCCCCGCAGACGATTGGAGATATGTGATGCCTATCGACAAACCCTACGCGTACCATAAACCGTCTGACGCTGGCATGGAGAAGATCAACCGGCTCCGTGCACATTTCTCTGAGGGGGAACGCCTGATCCGGGAGGTCTGTCCCTCGTCGCGTCACCAGTCCGTCGCGCTCACACAGAACGAGACGACGGCGATGTGGGCGATCAAAGCAGTCGTCTTCAACGATCCGGAGAGTGAGGTCAGCGTCTAATGCCACCCAAAACCCAAGTCAACTCCGCCACCGGCATCATGGGGGTGTCTGGCTCCGGGAAATCCTCTCTCGCCGCGACCCTCGCCAAGTACATCCACCGCCGCTGGGGGAAGGTTCTTCTCTACTACAACGCGGACGGCGGGGGCTTCCCCTCCGAGGTGCAGGCCTGCATCGCCGTGGGTATCGTGCGCGTCTTCCGGATGCGGACACGCGACCCCGGCGACCTCGGCCTCTCCTTCGAGACTTGTCAGCGCGCCTGTCAGGGGTGGTGGCCGAAGCGGATCCACCCCGCCACGGGAGAAGTCTCACCTGGTGTGGAGATGGTCCCCCCGGTCAGTATCCGGTTCGAGATGCGCTGCAGTCAGGGGCACCTGGTCAAAGTGGTCCCGAGCGAGGCGCTCCTCGTCCCGACCTTCTGTGGGGCGTGCAAGCGCCCGGTCACCAAGGCGGACATGCAAGTCCGGAAGACCGTCGCCCCGACCCGGGGATTCGAGGATGTCGGCGGGGTCTTTTACGACGGTCTCTCTTCAATGCTCGCCTGGGAGCTGATGGAGATGGGCCACCGTGCCGGTAAGTTGGAGCTTCGCGGGGAAGAGGGATCGATTGGGGGGAAGGTCGTCTCGGGCGATCTCAAGTTCGGAGGTACGACCCGCTCCCACGTCGGCTTCGTTCAGGCGCGTGGGGAGGAGCTCGTCCACCTGACCCTAGGCATCCCCAACCTGGTTGTCCCTCCCCTCTTCACGATGCTGACCCACGAGGATGTCGATGAGCGGTCTCTCTCCATCCTCGGCCCGAAAATCTCAGGCCGTGCCAAGACCGACGAAGCGCCGCAATGGTTTGGCAACATGCTCGAAGCGGCCAAGATCCCCGCCGAGACCGGCGCCGGTACGCAGCGCACGCTCCACCTCTCGGAGTTCACCGATGCTCGGGGAGTCCGGCATCTCTGCAAGCACCGCGGCTCCCCCGGCACGATGCCCGACCGCCTCCAGGATCCCGCCGACGGTGAAACCAACCCGGCACTCGCGTTCACCCAATTCAATCTGGGGGTGTTCTTCGAGATGCTGGACGGGGCGCTGGAGCGTCGGATCGGGGAGGTCATGACGGAGTTCCCCAACGCGCCAGGGGTGCCAGACGGGATTGTGGAGATCGGGGACTCGAGTATCGAGGTCGGGACCGCCGTGGCCCCGCCTCCACCGGTGCAGGCAGGCCCGACGACACTCAGCGCGCCGCCCCCTGCAATGACGACAGTCCCGGCTCCGGTGGCGCCTGCAGCCCCCGTGACGGCTGCTCCTGCGGCACCAGCTCTGACAGCCACAGCTCCAGCCCCTCGGCGACGCCGAGGAAGTGCAGCCACCCCCCAGACCCCTCCGACCGCGACCCCGGTGCAGCAGGCCGCTCCCGTACCGCCTCCAGCCCCCGAGCCTCCGGCTGCACCTGCGCCACCGGTCCAGGCCGCTCCGAACGGTCCTCGTCCGACCCCGCGTGCCGCAGCCCCACCCGCTGGCCGGCGTCCCGCGCCTGCTCCAGGAGGCACACCTGCAGGAGTCACCGTCTCAGGCCCGACCGCCCCCCGCGCCCCGGCCGCGGCGCCTCGTCCGCCGGCTGCAGCTCCGCAGCTCGCAGCGAAACCCTCGTAAATCAATCTGTGACACTCAAGGAGAGAAGCGATCATGCCGAAACTTGCTGACCTGGGGCTCACCTCTGAACAAGTTGGTGAACCCCTCGACTACGCGACCATGCCCGACCAGATGGGGAGCTTCCCCGATCCGCCCTACCCAGGTTCGTATCGGTTCAGGTTCCCCCCGCGGATGGACGACATCTGGGAAGTCTTCGATCACGTCAAGGGGACCCCTCCTGGCAAGCGCATCCGCGCGCGCTTCGACGACAACCACCCGCTCATCATCATCCAGTCCCCTGACAGGAAAGTGGACGGGGAGCCCTTCCAGACCTCGATCACCAACGCCGAGCGGAAGCGCGGCCGGCGGGACGACCCCAATGCCTCCAACATCTCGGACATGGACTACATCAACCGGGACGTCTGGGGGCTGCAGGCCAAGCCGGCCGGAGGTAACCCCGGCTATGCCCAGGAGTTCATCAAGCACGCGGGAACCGAGTTCAGCGCGGACGTCGAGTGGAACTGGTTCTGCAACGACAAGAAGAACATCTACATCGACAACGGACAGGGCGGCTACGCAGAGGTCCCGAACCAGAAGGGCTGCGGGGCGTCCTACTATCAGAAGGACATCAAGGACAACAACATGATGATCCTGAGCGACCCGAACGACCCGAACAGCTCACGAGTCTACCCGGTGCGAATCACCTGCGCGTGCGGGTCGAACGTGCGGGCGTTCGCGAATCTGGTCCGATTCCGAGCGTAGGGAAGCATCCCGTCCAGACGCGGGTGCGGGAAGTGACACAGAGTAGATAGATGGGGGGTTGTCCTCGGGCAAGCCCTCGTTTGAAATGTCGGCTCATCCCCAAGATCGCCAGCCTTCGGGCTAACGGCTTCCCAGTTGGGCGGGATTTCTCTTGACAGGGGGAGGGATCAAACCGGTATTATCCCCTCTCCCTCCAGTGAGGGAGAATAGGAGTACATTAGATCATGCCGCGTGCATCGAAGAGCCAGGTGAGTCGCATCGTCGACTTCTTCCGGACGGAGAAGCTCGAGGTGGCCCAATTCGTGTTCGACCTCTGCAAGGACGCACTCACCGAGCGTCGCCAGAAGTCCGCGAAGGCCAAGATACGGAGCGGTCAAGGAAACCGGCAGGTGAGAGTGTCACGTCCTCCCGCGGCGTCCCCTCCCTCACCGCCAATCGCTGCCGCTGGGCCTAGCAAACGGGCACCGAAGAAGCGTCGTGCGAAGAAGCCCAAGCCTCCGCGTGTAGTCGAGCAGGAACCTCCGCTTCCCCTCCAGGAGGGCCCGTACGAAGCGATCGAGTCGGACGAGGGTGATCGCGTGCCGGTCTAAGCATTCGTCGATGTCGGAGCGTCTGTGACCGCTCGTATCCCCTTCGTCTTTTACGGCGATGGCCCCCGTCTCCCCTCGGGACTGGGGCGCATTGCCCGCGACATCCTCCTCCGGCTCCTACCCGAGGAGGAGGAGCTCGGGATCGTCGTGCACCAGGTCGGGGTGGACCCTCCAGACGGCTGGCACTGGCAAGGCTGGCCGTTCTGGGGCTTCCAGCCCGATTCCCACGATCAGGGGCGCGCGGCGATGGAACAGGTTGTCGAGGAGCTCAGCGCTCAGTACGGCCACCCCCCGATCATCTTCATGATCATGGACCCAAGCCGTTGCTACGACCTGACGCGCATGGCCGAGCGACGTGACGGCGTCCAACAGCAGCTCGACGCGCGGTTCTGGGCCTACTTCCCGATCGACTCCGAGAACGTGCAGGGGCGGTTAAGCGGTCCCGCGGCGGAGTCGATCTGGACCTGTGATCGCCTCTTAGGGTACGGGCGGTATGGGGCTCGGGTGTTGCGATCCACAGTGGAGGCGATGACGGCCAAGGTGCTCGCGCGTCCCTCCCACGCCCCCCGGATGGTGCAGGTGCCGCCCATTTCCTATCTCCCGCACGGGCTTGACACGAGCTTTCGTCCGGGCGTGCCACTCGAGGAGACCGGTCCGGCGTTCACGAAATGGCGCCTCAACCTGCCCGGGGATGTCTGGGTCCTGGGATGTGTCGCCACCAACCAGGCACGCAAGGATCTCTCGTTACTCTTCGGCGCAGCCTCCCTGCTCAAGCGAGAGGGGGCATCGGTCGCGGTGTGGTTGCACACCGACCGCCTCACCAACGCCTGGGACGTCGGCCAGCTCTGTCTCGATTTCGGGTTCGAGAGGCCGGAAGTCTGTGTGTCCCTCACGGACACCCCGCTCACCGATGAGCAGCTTGCCGCACGCTACTGGGCGAGTGACGTCACGTTGGGGGTGGGGCTCGGAGAGGGGTTCGGCTACCCCCTGGTCGAGTCACTTGCCTGTGGGACGCCGGTCGTCCACGGAGCGTTTGCCGGCGGGATGGAACTCCTCCCTCGCCGAGACTGGCTGGTCGACCCGGTGGCCTGGCGGCTCGAATCCTGCTACGCGGTCAAGCGGCCAGTCTTCAGGCCAGAAGATATGGCGGGGGCGATTGCGCTCGCCGCAGCCTGGAAACGAGGTCATCCTGCCCTCTGTGCAGCCTACTGCAGGGGGGCGGTCAGCTACCTCTCGTGGGACCAGCTCTGGCCACGATGGCGAGCATGGATTCGGAACGGGCTGATTGAGGAGCGAGGTGTGTATGGGCAAAGACGAGCGGGTCAATACGTTCAACCGGGCACGACAGGACGCCCCCACCATGCTGCGGACCAAGGCGTACGACCGGTTCCAGCGCCCGCTCCAGGAGGGCGACGTGGTCCTGCTCCTGGGGAAGGGGGACATCTTCTGGCGGGTCCAGAAAGTCGCTCCGAGTATGCACCCGTCAGCCCCGGCGGGGATGGTGGAGCTCTCGCTAGTCGCGGTCTTCGTGACGGGGGTGCAGGGGGGCGAGGCAATCCCCGACCTGATCAAGGTGCGGGACGTGAGTGAGGTGCAGCAGCCTCCGCAGGTGGAGGAGAGCTAGATGAGGCTGGCTGTGGTGACGGCGACGATTGACCTGAAGCGGTCCGAGCAGTGCCGGTTTAGTTGGGAAGTCCAATCTCGAGGGGCGTACAGGGAATACATCGTCCATCAAGGACCTACACATCATGCCGAGCAGTGGCACCAGCAGGCACTCCCGCCTCGCAGAGTAGATGTGTACTACGTTCCCGAGATCCTTGGAGTCGTTCCCGCCTTCGCGCTCGGGGTGCAGAAGGCGCTGGAGGATGGGGCGGACATCATTTGCGCGTTTCATGATGACCTCGAAATCGAGCAGGACGGCTGGGACGAGGACGTGATCAGGCTCTTCCAGGAGCACCCCCAGGCTGGACTCTGTGGATTCGGGGGCGCGAAGGGACTCGGAAGCGACGATATCTACCAGACCCCCTACAACCCGATGCAGCTCGCCCGGCAGGGGTTCAGGTCGAACATGCGGCATGCGGAAGCACACGGGGTCAGGAGCCTTGTCGTGGAACCTGTTGCTTGTCTCGACGGATTTTCACAAATTGGGACGCGCGCGTTCTGGCGAGGGGAAAGCTTGCACGCTGAAAACGGTGAGGTCTGGCAGCCCGGGAAGAACCTCCTTCAGATCATGCAGGAGTGGGGGATTATCCATCACTGCTTCGATTCACTCCTTGGATGCTGGGCGAAGCGGCTGGAGTACCAGACCTGGTATCTCCCGATCAAGTGTCACCATCAGGGCGGGGTGACGGCGGTGGGAGATGCCCGCTACCACACCTGGGCGAACCACCACGCACGGCAGACCGATCGGCTGGAAGGGATCGAGGAAGAGGGCACCGGGGATCAGGTCTTTTGGTTACGATCCCACAAAATAGGCTACGAAAACTTCAGAGACGTGCTTCCTATTCGGAGCTAGCTATAGAAAGGCGGCAGCCCTGAACAAGAAGAAGAAAGTAGTTTTTATCCCCAACACCCCCCAACGTGTGGGAAGCGAACGTACACTGATCAGTGCAATCGCGCGGAATGAACCCACCTTTACCCTCGTTGCTCGCGACCGTGTCGCCCCTGCGACTATTCGCGACTGGGTCATTCGCGCGGCACGGCTCGGCAGTTCCGCAGACAAGGTCGGGACGGCAGTGCTGGTGTCGGTGGAGATGGAGCGGTGGCAGGTGAAGCACGGCTCGAAAGTTCCAGATTGATGTACATCACAATGACGGTCCTTGCCGATCCGGGTACCTTTTACTTTCATGATGGACCTCCGTACTTTCGTGAGCGGCTCCTTAACCAACTCTTTCCCGAGCCATTAAGCGCGGCGGAGGAGATGGAAGGGGAGGTACCGGCAGGAGTGCAGGGGTACAACCGAGCCGCTGGACCGGCCTACTCAGAGTTGTTTCAGCCATCTGACTGGGAGCTAGACGGGCTTGAGAATCATTAAGGTGGACAGGCCACATGTGAGCTTCAGGATGGGATGGTGTGCCGATGCCTGACGTCACAGAGGATCAGATGCACGAGATAGGGAAGCTGCTTGCTCCGTTCCTCACTATCTACGTCGCAACCCAGCTCACCGCTGCACGCTATCAGGGGTTAGCGGGACAGCCGTCCAGTGCCGAGTGGCGGCAGAGGGTTCTGGCGGAGTCCTGTCGGGACGCGATTGAATTGATGAAGATCATCTAGTGGCCACCCTCACCGATCTCTTCCGCCCTGACGGCACCGAGAAGTCGCCGATGCGGCCGAGCGTATTGAAGACGCTGCAGGTGCCATTTGACAGCGGCAGTAAGGCTGGCGGTCAAGGAGATTCGACAGCGCGTCAGTGCGGGGGAAATACAGTACCGCATAGCGCTGGAGTACCGAGTCTCCAGAGCAACGATTTCCCTGATTGTCAACCGCCTACACTGGAAGTCGATTTAGATCTAGCTGCGGTCCTGCACCGGCATCCCTTCGCATTCCTATCAGGTCAGGCTGGAACGGGGAAGACGTTTCTCGCACGAGAGTTCGCTCGGCAACGCTCTGACGTGATTCTCTGCTGTACAACAGGGATCGCCGCAGTGAACATGGGGGACGCCACCACGATCAACGCGCTGCTTGGCTACTTTGATACCAACTCCCTGATGCACGCCTTCGCCTCGGGGTTCCTGACCACACGACTCCGGCACCTCCGCAAGTCCGGGATCCGGATCCTTGTGCTCGACGAAGCCTCGATGCTCAGCGCCGATCAGCTCACGGTCCTGTGTGAGGCACTCGACGATCTCAACCTCAAGAAGGAGTATGACGCCTCGATCGAGGAGGTGACCTACCAGGATGCCGGCGACCTCACGATGAAGCTCCTGCTGGTCGGGGACTTTGCACAGCTCCCACCAGTCGACGCCGACTTTGCCTTTCAGTCCCCAGCATGGTCCAGGTTCGTCGATCACACATTCAAGCTCAACCATATTCACCGGCAGGATCAGCGATCCTTCATCACCGCACTTCAGGCGATTCGCCGTGGGGAGGGGAAGACCGCCGTCGACATTATCCAGCCCAGGTTCGCGCAGACCATCGACTTTGCCTTCCCTGGCACGACGATCGTTGGGAAGAACGACGAGGTCGACCG
>ERZ1292642.272-Hain-H14-01um-R1-272-length-34376-cov-8_pt1 | contig 28307 bp, 35 predicted proteins | sample MGYA00564403_ERZ1292642 | MGnify/ENA primary metagenome ERZ1292642 (study PRJEB36523, sample SAMEA6512643) | groundwater metagenome | collected 2019-01-09 | study: AquaDiva: Metagenomics assemblies of 32 groundwater samples
TCGCTGCGAGCGCCGCCACGGCTTTCTCAATAGCAATGAAAAGCGGCATCGGGTTCGCTAGGAAGTCTTCTAGGACCGCGGCCGGCGGCGGCACGGCCAGGATGTAGCCAACACCGTTGTCGGGGCGATTCTGCATGGTGGCATCCGAGAAGTGGATACCCCACTGTGGCTTGTCGAGCCTGACGTCTTGCCCGTAGGCCCACCAGACCCGCCACGCGGGGGATAGAAAGCACTGCACTCGGATCCGCACGCCGACGTCGTTTAGTCGACGCTCCAGCTTTCCGACCTCGTCCCACAAGCGCACCATACGTGCGGTTTGCAGGTGTTCCGCGTACGGGATCGTGTAAATCCCATCTTGAATCCTTCCTAGCGCGGCTGTAGCAGCGTCCTCCGTAGCGTCTGTCATGGTGCGAGCCTTTCTTGCGAAGCGGTTTCTGAATTTACACAGTCACGCTGAAAGTCGGGTCGAACTGCCCCACGACCTCTAGCTCATGGCCTGCGTAGCCACGCGGGTTGCACGCAACCTGTGTAGCTCCAATTCGGTACTTCATGCGCGCGTGCGTGTGGCCGTGAATCCAAGCCGCGGGCTGAGCGCCCTCGATCAAGTCGTCCATCGGGGCGACGAAGAAGTGGTTGAGAGCTGACCCAGCGAACTTCGTTGCGATACTGCGGACCGACGGTAGGTGGTGCGTGATCACGATGTCGCCACGTCGAACGTTCTGACGTAGGAACTCGCTGTCCTGCCGGCAGCGATCGTAGACGGCGGGGGCGAAGCCGCGGATCTGTTGAAAGTCGGCTAGCGCGGTGGACAGCAGGACCGTGTTCGGGGTTTCGGGGAACCAGAGAGTGCAGCCCAGCACCCGGCGCCCGCCAAGCACCGCCAGGGTGCCTGCGCGCAGGACACGGAGCGTTGGGTAGTAGCGCTGGTGAAGCGCGTCGAGCAGGCTGTCGACCTCGTCGAAGCTCGAACCGTAGTATTCGTGGTTGCCGGGCACGAAGATTACAGTCGGCCACATTCGGCAGAGCACGTCGATCGCTGCCGCCAGGTGCTCTGCGGTCGCTAGGTCACCCGCGACTACGAGTGCGTCGTCACCTCGACGGTAAGCGAGATCGGCGAGTATGGGGCTCTCCGCGCCGCCATCGAACTCGGTGTGCAGGTCGGAGACTACGCGAAGTTTCATTGGATGAGCTACTCCAGTCCGTCTTCGGTGGCTTCGCGAGCCGCCGCCTCGACTGCGGCGATAAGCGGCTTCAAGTGCGCCGGGATCCGATCTGGCAACACCCAGCGAATCTTCTTGCCGGCCGCGGCTGCGTAGGCGATTTCTCGAGTGGTGGATTCGCCCACGTATCCGTCGACGTTCAAAACCAGTATTTCGTCAGCCAGATCGATCTTGCGTAGGTGGAGGTCGTCTAGACGGAGCTTCTGTTCCGGGGTGCAGCTCAAGCTACCGCCGTGGGCAGTCTCCGCGGAGTGCCCAAAAAAGCCGACGGACAGAACAATTCTGCCAGCTAGCGTCTCTTCGCAGTTCGCTTGCTGGAACGCTTCGTGGAAGCGGGTAGAACCGCAGAGGCATACGATCGTTGGGCGGGTGTAGGTCACGATGATTCTCCTGACGGCTGACGAGCACGCCTCGGGCACCGGTCAAGGAAGTACTGGTGGCACAGACAGCGCTATTCCAGTTCTCCGCGAGGAGGTGGGGGTAGTGGAACAGCGACCGGCACACCTTGAACGACGCCAAGCGACCAGCCTCCGGCAATGTCACGTGCAACTTGACGACGCCAGGCTCTCCATCGGCGGCGTTGGACAACACCGATCACTACGCCGACGGCCACACCTACAACCGTGATAATGGCAAGAATAGCCAGCGTCATCGCGTCCTCACTCACGATACGTCCCGCCCGCGTACAGCTGCTTCGACACGTTGCTCAAGAAGTGCCCGCGTCGTAGAGCTCCACTGCACTCCGACCAAGTCCTTAACCTGGCGCTCGACGCGTCGGCGAAGCTTGCACGCCTTGCATTTACAGTCGGCAGGATGCTCGCTCTTGGGGCTCATGTTGCTTCCAACGCCTCGACGGTGACGCGGACAACGACGCCGCCAGCTAGTTCCACGTACACTGTGCAGCCGCGGTGCGGGTCAGCTCCTTGGCGAGCTAGCGAACTCAGGAAGTCTTCTACGCCTCGTGTCACCTTGACCGCGGGCATTAAGATTCGACGTGCGGGCGCAGCCTCGCGCACCGCCTTCGCGTCTGCAAGGCACAGCTCAAAGCTGTCAAGACCGGCACCGAATCCCCAGAAGGCTGCGTAGGCAGCGATCGTAGGAGGGTCCGTCTGCATGTTGTAGTAATTGGCTACGTCCTTCCAGGTGCGCGGTTCGAGGCCCCCCGCGCCGCGTGTGCAGTAGCAACCCGAGTCGTACTGAACTCCTATCGGCCCGTCGAACACGTATCCGCACGCGTAGCTACAGAAGCCGCAGTCATGGACGTTCCAGCGGCTGATGCTGTGCTCCCGAGCAGCTTGCTGGAATTGATCAGCTGTCTTCATCACGCGGACTCCTCACAGAGGGCACACAGCCCGTTTGCCACGACTGAGCTGCGCATCCAGTGGTCGTGCGTCTGCACGTGATTCGGACGGACCATCTTGGCCACCGATTGCGAAAACTCTCGCATGTGGAACTCGTCGGCTAGACGGACTACGTAGCCTTCCTGCTCCCCGCCACAACGAGACCGTCCGGTGTGGCAAGCGTTGGTTGCAGCTTCGTTCCAGATACCTTCGTACAGAACCGGAGCCGAGGTTAGCTTCAATAGCTCAAACCATTCTTTCGTTTCGGTCCACGAAAGGCATGTCAGGCCCCGCCAGATAGAGAAGGCCAAGAAGAAGCTTGGGAGCTGGCCATATCCGATGCTATGCCGTGCGAAGACGTTCTCGCCGCACACGCGCCACCCCGCCGGAATCTCGCCCGCGAGCCGGCCTGCTAGCGCCCGTACACGGTCGCGCGTTGGATGCGGACTGTAGTCGATCGACCGCGCATGGAGGCTTCCGTCTGGGTAGATCGAGGTGCATTCGCCGTCCATCTTCTCGGTGACTACGACGTTCCTACCCACGAAGTGGTCCGCGTTGGCTAGAACGCGGTCGTCCGAGGTCGCGGCCAACGCGTTCGGCAAGTGAAACGTCCGTGGATACTTCACCCGGTCGGTGAATAGATGTAGCACCGGCGTCAGTGCTATCTGTACTGAGGGGTCATCGAAGAGTTCGCCACGAAGCCGAAGGCCGTTAGGCAAAATTGGGTTGGCCCATTTGTCATAGACTTGGTCTTTGTAGAGGTGCGGCGGTAGGGCGACATCGCGAATCTTCGCCGCGGCTCGGAGCTCCTCGCAAGACAGGAGGGTCTGTTCCGCTCTTAGGTGGCATTCTCCGCAGACAGCTACCCCGTTGTCCACGTAGTAACCGCCGTCAGGCCATAGACGACGCTCGAGGACGTGGTGCACGTCCTTCGCGGGGGCATGACAGATCACGCACGCCATGCCAGCACGGGAGAAGACCGCGGCGCGAAAGCCGTCCCTTGTGAGGAGGAGATGTAACACGGTGGTGCTCATTGAACTTGTGAGACCTTAGTAGCTCCTACCCAACGCCCGCTTCCACGTCAGCTACATTCGGCGAAGCGCCCCGGATTCCTTCAACCACCTCGTTGCCTTCGTTGTCGACGCCGACGAAGTAAATCCCCGCACATCCAGCTTTCGCTAGGTGCCAGTAAGCGCCGTGGCGCGTAGGTTCGGAAGCCGTGCGCAGGAGCGCGACCGAGGCCCCGGAGAGCTTAGCTCCGAAGACTTCGCGACGGGCTGCGAGGTCTTCTGCAGATGGCGACGTCGCAGGTACGTCCGTTGCCATTGACCGTAACGCAGCCAACCGTTCCGCCAATATTAGCGGTTCCACCCGTGTGTGGATGGCAGTTATCGCGGCGGCTTCATCGCCCGGCCCAAGCAGCGGCAACGGACACCGATGCACGACCTCGGGCTGGCTGTCGAACACCACGAGAAGGTCAGCATCCACAGTCAATCCTGGAGAACGTGCGACCACACTTGTCCTTCCGCGCAGAGAGCCGCGGCGCTCCACTAGCCGTTGCCACCACGACACACCCCCGGCCCCCTTAGCCGGGAGGCTATAGGAATCTTCAGGCGGTGTCAAGGATTTTTCTTTACTAGGTGTTTCCAAAGGTTCTCCCTACGCGGGGTTTCAGCCTTCGTACAGGCTCAGGCATGTGCGGGCTCACGCCCAGGGAGGTCTCGATCTTCGTTAGCGAGGCCGCAAGCACGTCGTCTCGCTCACGTCTAGCAGAAATGTTTCGGAAGGCCGTCATTACGGTCGAATGATCTTTGCCCCCGAAGCGGTGGCCGATCTCCGGGTAGCTCTCTCCGGTGTAGCGTCGTGAGAGGTACATGGCGATCTGGCGCGGGACGCTAATCGCTCGGTGGCGCCGTCCTCCGAGCATGTCGGGAACTCGTAGGTTGTAGTATTCGGCGACCGTGTGCTGAATCGCCTTGATATCGCATGCATGTGGGACACCGCGGGCGCGCACGGCGACCTGTACGTCGAGGGTTGTTACTTGCGTGTTTGGAGCTTCCGCTGGAAGGCTGCTCAAGGCTGTCACGAGCAACCCTCGAGCCCCTGCTAAGTCGAAGGAATGCGCTATAGCGGCCTCGGCGGCACCAGGTGAGACGCGTTCCGGTGCGACCCGGTCGGCCCAGGCAGTCAGGATTCTTTCACGTTCGGCGGCGCTTGGGGACGCCAAGGTGGTGGCAAACCCGCTGCGCAGTGCCTGCGGGAGCAACCAACGTCGATCGGTCGTAGCTGCGAGCACTTGAACACGGCGGGCAGTCAGGGTAGCGACCATCCAATCGACGCGTCGGGAATCACTGTAGTCTGGAAGCGGATCGAACAAGACGACACCGGTAGCTGGCAGCTCTAAAAGCTTGTCGATGGACAGCGTATATCCGTCGACGTGGACTGAAGTCGCTGGGGCAGCGTTTTGGATGGCGTGCACGATCGCGGTTAGCAAGTGGCTCTTGCCGACGCCGGAAGGCCCGACGAGAAGGAACGGGTTTTGTAGGCCTGCCGGAGCTACACATGCAGCGCGAGCTGCCCTGAGGGCGGCTATACTGGAGGCCACTTCTACAAACGTGGAGAACGTGAGCTCGTCTGTGGTCATGGCTGTTCCGGTTGTGGCGGGAGCTCGTCGCCGAAGCAATACCAGTTCGGTCGATGGCGTCGCGAGAACAGCCGGCAATACGGGCCCGGTGTCAACGCCTCCATCAAATCGGAGGCTTCCTCCGGCTTGCGACTGTGTCCGAGGTACGGAGCAAAGACTACGCTGCGGAGCGATCGATTTCTAATGACAGCGCCCGCCGACCCGCGCACGCCCACGATGGCTGACTCCTGGCAGTTTCGCAACGTTCTGCCCATTCCGAAGTGAAGTTTCTGTTCCCCCAGCCAATTTCGCGTACAGCCGTGGCAGTGGTGCATGCGAAAGTCGTCTGACGCCGGTAACTTGTCCTCCTGCGGCCAATGTAGCGTGCACGGACGCGTCTTCACCCAAACCAGGTCGGTGGTTGGACGAAAGCCCCAGGCTCGACAGACTTGCAAGGCTTCTTCCTGCATTGCGCCGACGCGCCAGAGTAAAAGGATCGCGTTGGTAGCGATTGGTGGTAGTGGATAGCTACAGATCTGGTCGGTTGGCAGTACGCGGTAGTTTTTCTCGGCGCCCCGGCCCTTGCCTGAAAGCTTATCACCGAACGCCCACGGGGGGTCCGCCTCAAGGAGTGCGACCGGCGCCAGGCCGGTGTAGTTGGGGACGTAAGTCGCCGTAGTTGGTGCTAGTTCGGCCATGGGGCATCCTCGTACCAAGCCTGGACAATTTCAGCCTCTGCGATCAATGTCACGGGTCCGGCAGGTCCAGTCAAGTCGAACCGCATTTCCTCCTCGACGATTTGCTTCACGAGCAGAGCATCGCTCTCATCACACTCCCACAGACCAGCATCGTGCCCGTGCACCAGTGGTCGCGCCGTTAGAGGCAGGCGGTCTTCGATCGCAGACAACGCCAGGTTGACCATGTCGCTGCCGAAAGTTTGAACAGGCCAGTTGAACACTTTGTTACGGTCGGCTGGTCTCGTAAAGTAGCGACGGCGACCCAGCGGCGGGATCTCGATGAACCCGGTAGCGTCGACCTGGAGTAGCAAATTCTCGCGCCACGTCTTGATCTCGGGGTTGGCTGCGAAGAACCCGTCGTGGATCTTTTGAACTCGCGGAAGCGTAACCAGGGCCCTGACATCTATTGGCAGCCGGCGATCCTCACGCACGCTCATGACGATCTTTAGCGGTCCGGCCCCGTAGTTGAGGGCGTAGACGACCCGCTTAACGATGGTGCGAATCGCCTTGCGCTTGTCGAGCGGCATTTGATCGAACGAGGGCCCGAAGACGAAGCGGGCCATCTCGATGTGCGCGTCTTGTCCTGGCGTATTGAAGATTTCTAGGAGCCGCTTAGCGCCGGCCAAGACTGCGATCAAACGGTACTCGAGCTGCTCCTCGTCAGCTTGGACGAACTTCCGCCCCGGAGGCGCTCGGAAGATCTTGCGCAGGTGCGCTGGGACGTTCTGCAAGTTGGGGTTGGTAGAACCGAAGCGAGACCCTACTTGCGCTGTGGGGTTCCACGACGGGCGCAGACGTCCGTCAGGGTGGACGCGCTTTCGGTAGCCTTCCAACGCGGACAGGTCTGACGCGGCCTCGAACCAACGCACATAGCTTCGCACGCGAGGGTCGTGCATGAAGTCGAGGACGGCCTTGATGGCTGTCGATGGTTCGCGGGTCTTTTTCGTACGCTTACGGACCGGGAGGTGTACTTTTTCGTAGAGGTAGCGACGTGCCTGCAATGGCTTGCGTGGGTTGAACTCTGGGTCCCCAGCATAGCTACGTAGCTCTTCGAGAGCTGCATCGTGTTTCGTCTTCGTGAGCTTGAAGCACTCGTCCCACGTGGATTGGTGAAACGGCAAACCCGTGTGGTGCATTCGGCGCGCGACGTAGGCCCACTTGGTCTGTGCGGCAACAACCGGCCAGAGCTGGCGCTCCTGTGTCTGCCGACAAAGCGGGCCAAGCAGCTGCTGGGTTCGAAGTGCGTCCAAGCCGTTGTAGAGGAGCAAGTCCTCCAACGTCGCTTTGCGCTCGAGGTCTCGGTAGATCTCTTTCCAGGCAACGGTGTCGAGGTAGAACTGGCCAACGAAACCTAGGTTGTGGTCGAGCTCGGGCTCTACCACATGGTGCAAGATTACGGTGTCATAGATTTGACCAGCGACGGTGATGCCGTGGCGCCAAAGCACGGTTGTGTCGAACGAGAAGTTGTGAAATATCTTAGGTACAGTGACGTCCGTACACAGCCCCGCGAGCTCGTCGAGGAATTGCCGGCGGGTAGCATTGTCGAGGACGGTGCCGACCGGGATCGCGACGGCGGTATCGCTGCCGTAACCAGATACCGCGACCGTTCGCAAACTACACTTGAACGTGTCCAGCGCGTCGGATCTTGCAGCACCTGTTGTCTCCACGTCGATCGCGCAGGGTGTCTTTGTCTCGCGCCAGTGACGAAGCTGTTGTAGAGCTTCCGCGAGGTAAGTTGGACCCTGCGCTGGCGTACAGATGTAGACGTGGTCGTTTGGGTGGAAGCCCTCTGTCGAGACGCGCTTAGCTCTAGCGAGGTCTTCGATCAGTGTCAGGAGCATCCGCTCCTGCCCACGCATGATGAATGCGGGGTGCAACGCGGGCACGACTAGAGTCATGTAGTTACTGACGCGGGGTCGTGCCCATGAAGCCTCGTAAGTTCCGCCCATGCAGAACGTGCCCTAGTCGCCAGGTCGACCTCCGCGATTGCGCCGCGGCGGGCCTGGATTGAGTGGGCCGTTCCGATCACCGCTTCGTAGGCAATGCCCCCGAGTGGCACGATCGTTGTTGGGTTTACAGTCGATAGCTCCGTCAGTAAGCGGTAGCGACAGTACTTGGCCGCGATTCGCTTTGCCTCGTCGGGACCGAGGTCTACGTACATGTCGCCCATAGGCAGGTACCGCGCGCTCTTGGGGCGGCACATCGTGCTGTTGGTAATCCAGAGCTCCGAGCGATCTAGGCCTACGGTCCGTAGCAAGCTGTCGAGCAACTGGCCGGACCGTCCGATGAAGGGACGACCGTAGTGAACCTCCTCTTCGCCGGGACCCTCGCCTACGATCGCGATCTTCGCGTGCGGGTTACCTTCCGGGGGGACGACTTTCTGCCCGCGCAGCGGACAACGTTCACAAGATGGTGGCGCAGCGATTACGCCGCGGAAGAACGCGGCTGCTCCGGGCTGCGGGTCCGTGTTCGACATCTAGCTAGACCTCGGGCTTGCTTTCGGCTTCGACAGCCAGGATTGCGTATCCGAGGATGTCCTTCCACGGCGACTCCGAGAACGCGTCGGGGCGGTGCGCAATGCGCATCAGCTTGTCGAAGACACGCACGATCGTAAGCGCATCTTTGAACTTCTCGGGTGGAATCCCGTTGGGAAACAGGATGGCCAAGAATTCGCCTGTGCGAGAGAAGCTGTCTCCATACGATAGGTTCTTTTCGGCGCAGACTTCCGCCGCGGTTCTCGCGACATCCAGAAATCTATCGACCTTTGACATTGGAAGCGACCTCCACCGCCACCCTTCGACAGACGTCCTGCCGAAGGGTGGCGTTGGCGGTCCGCTTGCTACCTACGCGCGGGCGGCGGCGCCGAGGGCGGCGGCGGCGCGTACTGCTGCCCAGGCTGCGGCCAACCCGCGGGCGCTCCCGGCTGCGGAGCGTAGCCCGGGGTCGGGGGCGCGTAGCCGGGCTGCGGCTGCTGCTGCCACGGCTGCGTCGGGGGCTGCGTCAGCATGCCGGGCTGCGGCATCCCGGGCGCGTGGCCGTTGCCGGCGCCGATCGCGGTCTCGGACCCAATGTCGTTGCCCTCGCGACCGAGGTACTCGCGGATGGTCACGCTCGCCCGGATGACCCGACCGACCAGCGCCTGGTCGTCGACCTGTCCGTGCACATCGGGCAGCACGACGCACGCGTCGACGAACCGCCGCAGGAACGGCGCGGACTTCTCGCCGAGGCTGTAGCTGCGCACCATCGTCCGGCCGTTGAACTCGTGGCTGCCGCTCGGGCCCGAGACGATCTCGAACTTGACCTGCAGCTTCGGGTTGCCCTCCTTGGACGTGCCCTGCTCGACGCTGGCGACGCGGAGGTCGTAGGGACCCGCCGGGTAGACGGGGAAGTCGCCCGCGGGGGCGACGTTGAGGTTGAGGCCGATGATTGCCATGGGTACGTGTCTCCTAAATCCGCTATGAAAACTCCTCGGCAAGCCGCGGACTACCGGCCGAAGACTTGATCGCGGTGAGTTGTCTCGGGCACGCGTGCGATCGAATCGTGCGCCCAAGCTGTCCAGTAATGCTGAGCTACGTAGCGGGGCCCGTTGCAGGGACAGCCTGCATAGGTTCGCCGATCAGGTGGCCGACATGCCGTTGCACCTCCGTGAAATGGGGGTAGATGTAGCCGCTCGCGAACGCGCCGGTGAACCGACCGCCTGCGATAGCTCTGTTAGTGGATTGCGTGCGAAGCACCAAGGTCTGTTGAAGGGTGCCAGTAGCATCCTGGATCGCTTCTTGATCGGCGTACAAGATCAGGTCTGTCGTAGCCGGGAGCTTCTGTGCCGTGGCGCCCGAGAGCATCGGCTCGATGCGGATGACAGCGCCTGTGGCACGGTTCATCTCGACCTTTTCTAAAGCGATCCACACGACGTGGAGAGGCAGTGCATGCAGCGTGGGCATGAGCCACTTGAGAATGTGCAATTCCAGCTGACCCCAGAGCTGTTGGTCCATCTTGGCATTGGCCTTGCCAGCCGTCGCGCCGGTCAGCTCTCCGATTACGAGGTCTTGGTAGAACGTCGCCGAGTCGACGACGACAGTGCGCCAGCCGCGGGCTTGGTGGTTCTGCTGGATGTAACGGACGGCTTCCGCCATGTCCGTCCGGTTATTGACACGCGCGACGGTGACGTTCGGAAGTCCTTGCAGGGTTCGATCGCCACCCTCCTGCCCCGCTGACAGGACCACGGGATTCGGGAACGTGCCCGCGAAGTAGGTCTTCGCGCGTCTCGGTGCGCCATACACAAAGACTCGAATTGGGAGCCCGGTCATGCTGTCTGGACTATCGAACCTAACGGACATGGTAGAAACGGCCTTTCGAGGTGAGGCCTGCGCGGGCGCAAGCTTCATCGACAAGTAGGTTGACGAGCACAGGGAGGAAATTCTTAGGGTCGGCGCGGACGTCGGCGGCTAGCCGAGCACAGACACGTCGAAGTGTACGTTCGGTGATCTTGAAGTGGGCGGCGATCTCGCTTTCGGTCGCTGGGTTTTCAGCGCGCTCTCTCGCGACTACGCTCAGATAGACTGCGAGGTTGTAGAGAATGTGGCCGCGTCGCAGCGACGGGAGTGCTACTTCCCAGCGATTCTGCACCGTTTCTACGACGGCGCGTGTCAGTGTGTAGCTTGCTATCGTCATTGTCACGCACCCGCTCCGGGTGTGTGGTACAAGCTGCGGGCGCGACCGTGACTCTCGCACAAGTCAAAGTAGTCGCAGAGGCCGTATTCGCCGCTGCACGAGGCCATGTTCATCGGCCAGTGCGAGGCGCGGCGCTTGTGGGGGCTCCGTCTGCGGGCCCAAAGCTCAGCTACGTGCGGCCGAATCATGTCTTCGAAGCGGATCAGGTCTTCGGGCGTAATCGAGACTTGTAGTCGCTCTGTCTGGACTGTCTTGGTCTTGACGATGATGTTGAGGATGAACCCCTTAAGCGGTCCGTAGACTCGCTCTAGTCCGCCTAGCTTGAAGACGAGCGCGTTCATCAATAGCTGGCCATTCATGCCGTAACCAGTCAGGTAGGAACGGCGAAGCGAGGCGACCGTATTATGTGTAACCAGTCCCTCCGCAACAAACGTGTGCAGTCGTGGAACTTCGACGCTGTACATCGGCGCCCAGCCGGCATGTAGTGCTGTCGTTACCTTGTCCCAGTAAATTCCAATTTCGTTAGGCTCCGGCGACTGTCCACTCGGCTGGGTCTCAGACATTGTAGTTAGCAACGACGCGACCGGTTCGCGTGTGCGAACTAGCTTGATCACGCCGTCCTGGGCAAGCTCGAGAAAGCGGCGCTTTCCTGCACGTCCGACAACCGTCGTGGTGTAGTACGGGCGCCGTCCACCGTCGTAGGCAACGGAGCTGTCCGTCACCGTCGCCAATATGCCGAGCCGGCGTAGCAGCTCCGCGACGTCAGCGCACAGAGTCCGTGATCGACTAGCGAACGCGATTCGTACCTTCTTGCGTCCGTGCTCTTCAACTAGGTAGCAGGCTCCATCGCCGGACCACAGCGACCCGGTCAAGATACCGGTTTGGCGGAACGACAGCTGAAATGCTGCTGGTGGAAGCGCGCGAGCCGGCGATTTGGCAGGTTGAACTCCGAAGGCTTCGATCGCGCGCAGTACGTCGTTCTTCTGGCTCAAGCGCAGAACAGGTGCTTTTGGGGGGTACTCCGCCGTGCGGAACTCGGGGTAGCCTAGCTCACGAAGACACGCTGCCGCGTAGGCTAGCGTGGTGGAGTCTCGCTTCGTAAGCGTCCTATTAGTGTAGCAACCGTCCGAGATCCACAAACCCATAAATCCCAGCAGCGCATCCGGAACACGGAGCTCTGTTGTCTCCGTGGGGCGTACGACCAGGGCGACCTGATCGCCGGCACGCAGGTTCTGGGCTTCAACCCAACCTCGAGTCGTTAAAACTGGGTGTGTGTAGCCGAGGCGTGCCGTGCGTCCTGACTTTGTTGAGATCGACCACAATGCTTGCAGCCCGTTTGGCTTCGGGGCCTCCGCAATGGTATTTTCAAATCTGGACGGTGTGTCTGCCCAAGCTACACAACGCCAGCCCTTCCCGCTGCGAGCAAGAGCTCCGATAGTTAAACGACCGTTCGCTGTGTCGACCATCGCGTTTTCTGGAAGGCACTTGTGGTCCGTGATGTAAACGCCGTCCTCACATGGCCCTGCGGGCATCACCGGAGCCCCGGCGTCGCGTAGGTGGACTACGAGGTCGAACCGCGATGTGATTTTCACAGTGCGACGCTGGTGGATGCCGCGCGTATTGGTCACCGTGACGCGAAGCGGTGCCTCGTGTAGTTGCTCTACGGCACGGATGTCCCATCGCTGTGCCTCTTCTGTCCAGTACTTGGCCCGCAGTGCATCGAGCAGACGACGTACTTCCTCGGCGTGCTCGGGGTATTCAGACTCCACAATAGTGAGGGGTGTGTAGGTGTCCTTCCCACCGGTCAAGTAGTGACGTGCTAGGCAGGCGTGCAAGAGCGTGCCGATCTCGCGTCCTGGCTTCGGTCGAATGGACACGAGGCCTTCGATACTTTGATGGAAGACGCGACGCCAGCAGCTCATAGCCAGTGACACGGCGTGCCACCCGCACGGTGAGGGCCCGCCCACTTCGTCGGCGGAGTAGTGGTCCGCGAGTAGCGCGCTGATGCTTCGCTGCCGATCCGATTCTGCGTCGTCCGTGATAAATGCAGGCAGGGTAGTCATGAGAGCCCCGCCGTATCGGTTGCAAGAATGTCGTCGATGAAACCCTGCAACTCGTCGACTTCCGCTGACGCACTTCCGTGTCCCAGGGCGGCTACAAGGTGTTTGGCGTCCGCACCGCCTCGGCCCGCCGCGATTTCTACAGCTGCTAGCTCGAGTTTCTCCAGCATGCGGTCTTCGATGGTGCCGGGCGCCCGGACGAACCACCACGTGACGGAACGGTGCTGTCCCTCCCGACGCAAGCGCCCGATTGCCTGCAGCAACGGATGCGGCACCCAATGCAGGTCATGTGTGATGCCGACATTGGCCGCGACTAGATCGTTGATGGACTCACTGGCGGAGCTCAGCGTGGCCACGAAGGCGCACGGCTTAGTAGACTCGCGAAACGCCGCAGCACGACGTTCACGTACGGCTCCGGGCGTGTCCCCGGTCGTAGGCCCAAAGACCTCGATCGGCGTAGGGCCCGAGGTGAGCGCTTTGGCGATCTCTTTCGCAGAGTCTTTGTACCACGTGTACACCACTACCTTGCCTGAAGTCTCGACCGCTTCTCGCGCAAGCGCGACCGTGGAGGGAATCTTCGCTCGTGAGAGGATTGAGCACAGGTGCGTTACCTGAAGCAGCTGCTCGCCACTAGTGCGGGCGACAGTGTCTTTGCCGTAAAGTGCCAAGTACTTGCGAACGTCGTGCTCGGCTACGCGGTACTCCTCCATCGCAGCTGGCTCAAGATCCGCGTCTAGCGTGCGTCTGTCGACTTCAGGCAAGTAGGGCTGTGCTACGCTCTGTTCCCGTCGTAGCAAGGAGACGTTCAAGCGGGCCTGCAACTCCTCGTCGTGGGTATCGAGAGCTGCGTCGTCCCCGTCGGTCTCCTCCAGAAACTCGCGGGCGTCGTCGCCGTACAGCCAGGCGCGGGGACCTTTGACAGCGCCTACGTAGCGACGGCAGAATTCGTGGTAAGACCCCCACGCGCCGGGCTGAGCGCAGTCGAGCAGCACCCAAAGGTTTTGACGATTCCGCTGGACTTGTGACGCGGTTAGGACATAGCGCGCCTTGACCGACTTCAGCTGCGTGATGCTGCGAGCGCGTTTCGCCCGCGTTGTCTTCGGCCCGCGGAGCTGGTGGGCCTCGTCCAAAATCACGCACTCCGGCTGCAAACGTGTTGAGATGTAGGGAAACCAGCGGTCGAGTAGGTCGTAGTGGCAGTAGATCCATCCGGGGGGTGGACCGTCGAGCCCAACGTCCTTCATACCCTCGAGGTGGGTGATTTTAACGCCGAGGCGTCTCTGAGCGTCGCCGCGAGCGCTGCACCAGACACTTCGTGACAGTAGCGTGCCACAGACTAGAACCCGGGTGTAACCTGCAGAGATAGCCGCTACCAAGGCCTGTAAGCTCTTACCCACCCCGACGGCGTCGCCCAGCAGTCCGCCGGGGGGCTGTCGAAGAAACGCTACGCCCTCGATCTGGTGGGGTTTCAGCTCGGTTGAGCCCAACTTATCTGGCGTGTCGACCGTGCGTGGTAGGCTGGTGGCCAACTCCGAGCGTAGCTTCGTCGGATTCGCCAGGCCGGCAGGGTCGTACACGACCTCGAAAAGGTCCGGTCGTGCCACCACCAGGTTCGCCGGCGCGTACAGCTTTGCCGGCGTGACCGTGACTCCGGGGAGGTCTTCCAGGACTGGCAGGTGCCACTCTTCATAGCGAGTCATGTAGTACCAACCGGGCCGATCGGTATCCGCGGCGACGGCTACCCGCGAGGTCGTGCGAGCTTCGCCACCAAAGTGAGTCGTGTTCAGAGCAACTTGCATGAAAAAATCGAGGTTCGATAGCTACCGCGCGGGCTGGCGCGTGTCAATGGAAAACGACTTGAGTCGCGCAAGTTGTCGAGTCTACACAGAATGTGCCGTCTGGTTGTGGTAGCTGTCTACGCGGGGACATCCGAGTCCCAACTAATTGATCTTCGAGGTTTTGGACATAGCTTAGCAGTTCCAAGTACCTGTCGGTGCACGAGGTTTCGCGGCCGAAACTGGTAGTTGACTCCGGCACCGAGTTCGCTGAATATCGGCGTTTCCCGCCATTTCCGGAGGCCGCCACGTGTCCAACCCCGTTGAAGAGCGCCCCGCTCGTAAAATCTACAAGCTAGACGAGCTAGCGGCCCTGCAAGATACCGGAGATCGCTGGATTATTCCGGGGGTTCTGCAGACCGGGTCCCGGGCGATTCTTTACGGGCACGGCGGCGTCGGGAAGAGCAACGTGATCATGGACCTGTCGGTCGCTGTCGCGTCGGGCACGCCGTTTCTCGGCGAGATGATGCCAGCCAAGCAAGGTCCCGTCTTGGTGTGCTCTACCGAAGGCGACATCTTCGCGAACCGTGACCGGTTGCTTTGGCTCACGAATGCTCACGACGTCCCCCTGGACATCCCGCTGTACTTCATGCAGGACGCGATGTTGCTCGATGACAACCGCGACCGTGAAGAGTTTTGGAAGATCATCGCGGCGTATCGACCGGTTCTGCTGATCCTCGATCCGCTCGACAGTTTTTTCTGGGGGGAGGAGAACTCGGCCAGCGCGACGAAGCCCGTGCGGCACTTTATCAACAGCGTTATCCAAGAGTTCCGCACCTGTGTCGTCGTGCTGCACCACGCTGCCTCGAAGAGCGAGGAACCCGGACAACTCAGGAAGCCCCGGGGGTCGTCTGCCTGGCATGGCTGGGCCGACACGGTGATTCGAGCTCAGGTTGAACGGCGCCGCGGTGAACGGTCGACTCTGACATTGGAAGTCGAGAAGCAACGCAACGCGCGACCCGCCGAGCCGATACGTGTAGTCCCACGGATCGATCCCGAGCGTTCACTGATTGTGTTCGAACCAGGCGACGTCGAACCTCACGGCATGGTCGCAGCTCGCATCGTCGACTTGCTTCGGGCGGAGACGCCGCTGACCTTCACGGCTATCCGGGAGCGAGTTGGAGGCCGCACAGCTACTATCCGGGCGGCGCTCCGTGACCTCGAAGACCGGCAAGTCGTGTCCCCGCTACGTATCCTGGTGCCTGCCGGGTATGGTCGGCACCGGCACGCAGATGCTTGGCAGCTGATGGCCGCGCGAACGCGACACATGATTCAGGTCGTAGACTACTCTGCATCGCCGCCTCCGAATGGAGAACCCGCAGCTACGAGCGTCGACTAGACCGCGTCTAGAATCGCGCAGGGGCTTCTAGGCGGCGTTTTTTGCGAGGGGCACCCAGTCGAGGAGCCGGATCTCGTCTGTGAAGCCGCACGCAGGCGTAGCGCATGCTACCGCGGGCGTAACCCGGCCGTCGTCAGCGATCGTGTGGGCGGCGTCTAACGTCACGGGACCGTAACACGCTGGGCAATCGAAGACCGCGCCGTTCTTGAATCCGCTGCGACAGCGGTTCCAGGCTGTGGGCTCGACTGGGGTCACCGAGCTGATTATAATGGCTCCGGTGGAATATACAAGTGTTGTGTGTGAAGGAACACCCCCCGAGCGCAGGGACATACCCCCGCTACCCTAAAGGGTAGCGGGGTGGTAGTCCCCGCGATCTCTCTGGGGGTGCCCGCGGGGACTTGGAGATGTCGCCAGATCGTGTCGGTCCCGGATACCAATCACGCGGATTCGTTCGGGTATCCGCGATAGTCGGGACGGGGGGAACTTGGGTGTTGCTAGAAGTCCCGAAGCCGAAAGATCGCGGGAACCAGCTCAGGGACGTGTTTTGTGGAAAATCTGTGAAACGCGATTCGGCCTGTGTGGACGCGCGGCGAGCGCGGGACGTCGTGGCCCAACGCGGTCTGGCCGGGGCTTGGGCCCAGAGAAACCTACGGAGTTACCGCAGGTTCGGCCGGCGCCGGTGTTTCGACCAACGACCTGAAAACGCGACCTGCGCGCGTTTCAGCGAGCGCGCTCTGGTTCAGGCCTGGGCCCCACTGGATACCGGCGTCTTTTACTAGTGGCGAAGGCTCCGTGCGCATGATACCGCGGGGTGTCGGCACCATGGTCGAACGCGTGATCAAAACGTGGTTCCGAGCGCGCGTCAGGGCTACGTAGAACAGCCGGCGCTCCTCGTCTTGGTCGGGGTTTCCGCGCATCGGCATGACGCTGTCCGACGCGCCGACGAGGACTACATTGTCGAACTCTAGTCCCTTGGCGGCGTGGATCGTGGTGAGGCTTACAACGTCGTCGACACGGCGCCGCCGTTGCCTGGCGCGACCCGCCGCAAGCGACATTTGGTCGGCGTAGTCGAGCAGTGCGGGTACGGTCGCGAACTCCCGGGCGATTCGAACTAGCTCGTGAACGTTCGTAGTCCGGGCTGCCTCCATGCCGATGCTCTCGGAACCCTCGTCGGCGCTCAGCCACTCCAAGTAGTTTGTGCGAGCGAGGATGTCTTCCAGGACGACGTCGGGTCTAACGCCTCGCACGATCGCAGCGTTTACGTCCACAACCAACGAGACGAATTCTTTAATGGTACGTCCCTGCCGAGCCTGTGCAGGGCGATGCTTCGCCAACGCGTCTAGCATCGGAATGTGCATGCGTTTCGCGGCCGCCTCTACCTCCGCTATCAACATCTTGCCGAGGTACCGGAAGGGCCGGTTCATGGCGCGCTTGGTCCATTCTCCGTCCGGGTCACGTACTGCCCCGACGCGCAGATATGCTAGCAAGTCTTTGGATTCCTTGCGATCATAGAACCCAGTGCCTGATAGAACTCGGTACGGGATGCTCGCTCGTAGCAAGGCCGTTTCGACCGCATGTGCTAGCGACGTTACGCGGTAGAGTACGGCAAACCCTGACCACGGGACACCGTCTGCGTGGGCATCTATGATCTCACGGGCGACGGCAGCCGCCTCGTCTTCGGTGTGGTCAAACTCCAAGGCCTCGAGCACTCTCGGTGGGTCGTCTGTCCGCGCGGGTACTAGAGCCCCGGTGACATTCCACGGCCGGCCCGCTACCACGCGGGAGGCTGCGGCGCAGATTGCGGGCGCGCACCGGTAATTCGTCACTGCACGGTACACAGTTGACGTGTTCACCGCCGCCAGAAACTCCTCCGGCGCGGCTCCACGCCAGCGGTAGATGGCCTGTGAGCTATCTCCAGCGAACGTCAAGTTTCCCGTGCGTTCTGCTAGCAGTCTCGCGAGGTTAAACTGCGTAGACGATAGATCTTGCGCCTCGTCTACCAAGACGTGGTCGTAACGGTCCTGCCACATCTTGCGCAGGGCGTCGTCCCGACGCAACGCAGCGCAGGCGTTCGGGACCATGTCGTCGAACGTGATTAGGTTGGCTCGCAGCCGCGCTGTTTCGCCTCGTTGAAAAGCGTCCAGGTAGGCGTCGAGTTTGAAGGCTGGCTTGACGATGGTCTTCGCTAGATCCCGCAGCGCGTCGAACGACGCGCCGGCGTCCGGGCCAACCGCGGCTAGCCCGCGCGCCTTCGCCAGGCCGATCAGGCGTTCCAGGACCTCGATCTTGAGGTCTTCGTCTCGCAACTCCCGCGAGAGCACCGACTTCAGCATGTTGCGAACCGCGCTGCGGTCGTCCACCTCCGCGCCTCCGCCAGCAGCGCGGTCCGCGGTCCTTAAGATGTCGAGCGCAATGGCGTGCAGAGTCCCTACGCGCAGTGTCGACGGGAGCCCGTAAGCTGTCAGGCGCGTGTTGATCTCAATTGCGGACTCCCGTGTAAAGGCACAAGCGCAGACCCGCTCAGGCGCGACCTTACTGCGGACTACCAAAGACCAGATTTTCGCAGTAATTACGGTGGTGTTGTGAGTTACCGTGAAGTCCCCGAGCAAGAATCTCCCGTCCTCGTCGAGCTCGAAGCCGCAGAATGGCCCAGGAGGTAGAGTCTCGACCCGCCATCCGATGACACCGACACGTTTTACCTGACGTCGTGAACGAGCGCGCTTGCGGGCTACACGGCATGGGATACGGTCGAGGTCACCACTAATTTGAATTCGCCAATAGAAGCCTACAAACCCCGTTTGCTTGATGGTCGCGCGTTTCGTAGTTTTGTACGCTGCGAAACCTAGGCTGCGAGCGACGAACAGAATTTGGTCAGCTAGTCCTGCGTACTTTGTCGTGATTTCGTAATAGCCATTGCCGTAATAGCCATCTGAGTCCAGCAAACCTGCGAGGAGCTCTAGACGCTCCAACGTTGAGGCTACTTGAAGGCTTGTTGGGAGGACTTTCTCGCCTTCTTGCACACAATGAGACAGGACGTAATTACGGAACACGTTGGGGGTACCGCGGTGGCCCCTTCCCGGGACGCGAATGCTGATGGTCTTGGTGTTGTTACGTGGGTCGTCCTTGACGCGGCATTCGAGCCCGAGTTTTGGTGCGAACGCTTGACAATAAGTGATAACCTCTGGATCTCGCTGGGTGATTATCGCATCGGCTACATGGCCGTTGCCAATCCACAAGCCGACCATGTAAGGATTCGGCGACGCCGGACCTCGTGACTGGAACTCCACGCCGGTGCGTACGAGTTTCCAGTCGCGATCTAGCGGTCCCGTTCGTGGGCGGTCGAGGAATTGATCTAGCGGAATGTCGATCGTCTCGCCACGATGGCGGTTCGTTCCTGCTAGGGTCATGACGTGGACGTCATTACACACCCACGGGTCGCCCTTCTTAGGAACGATCTTGTACAAGGGGCCGAAACCACACGATGTCGACAACACCTTCCGCGGTTTGGAGTCCGGACCCAGGAGGAGATCGCCGCGACAGACGTCTTCTACGCGCTTCGTACGTCCGTCGTACATGAGCACTGGTGTTCCGACCCCCAGACACTTGCCGGATCCGGCTACTGAACAGACAACAACCGGCCCGTGTTCGTGGTCGACCGCAGCGCGCTGTGCCTCGTCCAGGCGAGCATACGTGTGCGAGAAACCTGTCATGACCGCTCAGGTTCTTGAGGTAGCAGGGCTACAGTGATCGGACCGCTTGGCGGTCGGGCGTCGGTTGTGAGTTCTGCAGCAGAACTCGTCGTGAGCCAAGCTGGCGGTGGACCTATCTGGACCGCCCCCTCCGGGAGCGCACCGGCCAGCTCTTTGTAGTTCGGGGGGTCACTGACTTGCAAGCTACCGAAGGCGCGTCGAGCGCTACGCCAGTGCACGTAGTAAGCCCCGTGGTCGTCCAGGCCCGTCAAGCTACCATTCTGCAAGTGCCGGTAGACCGTAATCCTGTTAACGCCCACCAGGTTAGCGACTTCGTACACAGGCAAGTACCCGAGTTGGCGAAGATAGCGAGCTCGACGCGACTTCGGGTGGGCGTGCCTTCGCGTTGCGTTGATGCGTGGCATGGGCGGCGAGGTGGCGTCGATTGTACCACTTGCCGCACTCATGTCAACGAGTTTCTACGCAAGCGCCCAGCATATACAGGAGCACCGTGACCACTGCCGAGAAGCCGAGCCAAAGTTTGACGATGGTCCCGATCTCCGGCGGTCTCTCCTGGCGCTTGGCTGCCGTTGGCAGCATCGGGCCCTGCTCAAGTAGCTTTACGTCCGCGGGAGCGGAGGCGCCGCCCAAAAGTTTTGGGTAATCTACTAGGTACCCGGTGCTATTGTAAGCTTCTACGCGAGCTTCGGCGTGCGCCTCAAGCCAACGGTGCCCGAAGTCGGCGATGTCGACGACCGCGAACCCGAACTTCCCGTCGGCGAGCCGAGTCGGACGACCGCCGCGCTGGATAGTGGGGATAGCGGACCTCCCCGCGGCCGCGTTGATCAGGCTGGAGACGTTGGGTAGGTCGACGCCGACCTGGCCAACCGCGGACACAATCGCCGTGTCGATCTTTCCCGCTCGGATCTGGTCGAAGACGATTTCACGTGTTCTAGGGGAGTCGTCGCCGCTTACGAACGGTACTTCACCAAGCGAAGTCCGTAGTATCTCTTGAAGAATTACGCCATGTTGCAGCTCGCGAACCACGATTAGACGAGGCGGCAGCGCGGTCCTTGCGGCATCTGCAACGACCGCATTCCGTTCACGATTGTGGACGACGTCGGCCTGGTACACAGACGTGAAATTCCCGCCAGACGCACCGCCGGTCGGATGCGTCACTGAAAGGAACTTCACGACGCCGGGGGCGAGAAATCCGGCTTCCACCAAGTCTTGGGCGCGTTTTTCATACACGACCGGACCAGTCAGGCCTACGACCCAGGCGTTCCTGGAGTCGTTGCGGAGTAGCGCCGTGCCGCTTAGACCCAGGCGTAGCCCCGCGTTGTCGGTGGCACTAGCGACGTCAATATCGGTGTCGGCACCAAGGTTGTGGACCTCGTCTACGATCAAGCCTTGAAAGCCGCGAAGGGCCTCTGAATCCTTCTTCAAGGCTTCGCGGAGCGCACCGACGGTTCCTACTACGATGCGGGTCTTCGGTACTACGCCGGCTTCGCAGACTCCAGGCTTCAAGGCCCAATTCCAGAAGGCTCGATGTGCCTGAGTGACCAAGCTCGAATCCCGCACCATGTATAGCCAGCGGAGGTCAGGTCGCGAACGCATCGCGGCGCCAGCGATGCGCGTCTTCCCGGCTCCGGGCGGGAGAGCAACGATGCCGCGACGAGCTCGAAAGAACGCTTCCAGGGCCTCCCGCTGGTAGTGCCGCAGGTCGCGAACGAGCGGGTCGTCGTCCGCGGTGAGATCGCAAGGCTGCTCAGCTTCGTTCACGGAGACTGAGACGTGCTCAGGTCCCCACGCTCGCAGGATGGAGGGCGCCAACCCTGCGGGAAATCGGGGACCATGTAGAAGCCGAGGCCCGTCAGGCGGCACCAGAGCTTCGAGCCACGTGCGCAGGGCCCTGTACTCATCGGGGGTTCCGTTAACGATTAGGGCCCAAGGACCTTGAAGGGTGAGACGCATGTGCGCGGTTGGTTCAGTGTCGGATCGGTGCGGGTTTGATGTCAGGCGCCAAGTGTGCTAAATTGACACGAAATGGCGACGAACGCAGCTTCGATCCCGGGCCCGCGGCTTCCGCGAGTCGACGGTCTGCCGCCGGGCGTAGTGTCGACCTCGGTGCGAGGGCGGCGGCCGCGGGTCAGTGGGATGCCTCGCGAGGTTTGGCAGCGATTGCTATCGGCTTGGCAAGAGAAGCCCACGGTTACGCACCTGGTGCAGACTTGTAAAGTTGGGGAACGACAGGCGAAACGTGCGGTCTACATCGGCTACCCGGAGATCGGAGCACCGCCACTAAGTGAGGTCAGGCCCGACCCGATCCTTGTGCACGCCAAGATGGCTGAGCAGCGGGACGAGGCGATGGTGCACAGGGCCGAAAACGAGGCGGCGCGGCGTTCCGCGGAGGAGGCCACTGCAGCGCGAGCGACGTTGGGCGGGGCGGCCAAGACAGCTCAAGCTGTCTTGCACCTAGCCACGAGGGTCGTCGAACTCATCGAGCAGGGTAAGCTCGAGATCTCGGAGGACCAGGTTACCCCGAAGCTCCTTCTCGACCTCTGTACAGCGATCGACCGGTCTTCGGTCGCGGTGGAGCGCGCCATGCGGATCGAGCGCATCCACGCCGGGGAGCCAGAGGCCGTGCTCGGCATGCGTATTGGCCTCTTGCTCGACCAGTGCTCGACCGAGGAGCTGAACGGCATTCGCCGCGAAGGTCGTCTGCCATTGCGCCTGCTGGGTCTTGCGGAGGAGCGCCCGGCGGAGCGGCCGGTCATCATCGAAGCTGAAAGCCATCCAGTCGACCCCGAACCGATCGCTCCTGTAGTGAAGAAGCCGCCTATGGTCATGTCGCTCGAAGACGTGGTTTCTGAGCGAGTGTACGAGGACACGGACACCGAGGCGTTACTGAAAGACGGACATGAGTGAGGTCGGCGTTCCGGGGTCTCGCGCCGACCTGTTGCGGAGTAGCGTTGCGACGCTACTTGATCGGGCACGACGAGCGCGAGACGACTTCCCAACTTTCTACGAGCTTGTCTGGTACACCCCGCAGGGGACAGCAGTGGAGCTCCAGCCGTTTCACCGACGCTGGCTACGTGCAATCGAAAGCCATCCGCGGGTGCTTGTGCGTGCTCCGCGCTCGCACGGCAAGAGCGAGTTGATGTCGGCGTACACGCTGTGGGAGCTTGGACGGGAGCCCCGGCTACGGTTCAAGATCGGGTGTCAAAGCGACAAGCGTGCGCGTTCGACGCTCGGATCGTTGAAGCACCACGTTACCAAAAACGAGCTCTATCACCTAGTGTTTCCGGACGTCAAGCGCGACCCGGAAGGCGTCTGGACCAACACCCAAATCGCGGTCGTACGTGCCGGCGCTACCCGCGACCCATCGATCGACGCATTGGGGGTGATGTCGACGGTTGTCGGAGGTCGTGCGGATCGCGTTTGGCTAGACGACCCAATGGACTATCGAACGGCGATCTTGCAGCCTCAAACGCGAGACGCTATCAATGCCAAGGTGTTCGCTGAATGGCTGCCTACGCTAGAGCCTGATGGACGTGTTCGGGTGACAATGACACCCTGGTCAAAGTCCGACATTGGTGCCAAGATCATGGCCCAGCCTGGCTGGCGCACGATCGAGACGCCGGTGGGCACCGACGAAGACCCGTATGCGCCGATCTGGCCTTCAAGGTGGTCACGCGCAAAATTAATGGAGCTGCGCGAGGCTTATGGCCCGATCGACTACGATCGGGCTTACCGACTCAAGGTGCTGTCGGATGACGTCGCACCGGTCCGTCCGATGTGGATAAAGTACTACACTGCGGCGGACCTGGGTAACCCCGACGATCTGATCTGCGTCGTATCCTTCGACGTGGCGATCTCGCAAGCGGCCTCGGCGGACTACTTCGCGTGTTGCGTGCTGCTTTACGACGCCCGCCGGAACCTCACGTTCGTCGCGGATGCTTGGCGCGGCCACTACACCTTCATGGAACAAGCCGAGCTTGTCATTCAGACCGCACGTGAGTGGAACGCGGACCGGGTGGTCATCGAGCGCGTCAACTACGAAGGCGCGCTCGCAGAGTATGTCGAGGCTCACGCGGGTGTGCCCATCCCCGTAGTGACGGTGCGGCCGCGGACACAGAAGCAGCGCCGCGTTATCGAGATTACGCCTGGGTTAGAGAAGGCGCACATCCTGTTCCACCCGAAGTTGAACCCGAAGCACAATCAAGTAGAACTACTGCAGCGTGGAGACTTGGTCAGCGAGCTATTAGGCTTTCCTTACGAAGCTCACGACGACCTGGTCGACGCGCTTACACAAGGTGTGCAGGCGCTACGCGAGTACGGCGGGGTTGAGGACGGCGCGACTTTCGGCGGCGGGACGATCGGCGTTTCGATGGTGTCGCTGTAGTTTTGCGACGGCGGCGGCGTCGATGCCACACGGTCAGCGTAGTGGGCGTCTCCACCAGTTCTTGTCTTCGTCGATGCGGTCGTAGAAGCCGCCACTGAGTGTTTCGGTGCCTCGCTCGATCGCAGCGGCAAGCTCGGCCAGGACCTGCAGCTTCTGTGAACCGGCGCCAGAGTCTGGCCCGGCATTGATGTGGAGCATCGCTGCACGAATCGCACGTGCTTGCGTTGCGTAGCAAGCCGCTGTATGTGCGCGTCGTGGCGGCACACACGGCGCTCCGCAGCAAGGTGCGTGTCCACTGAGTGCGGCCGAGGCTGGCTCACAGGGCTCCGGCGCGCGTGGTTGTGATAAGCCTAGACTGGTCTTCACGTGCTCACGGAAGGCGGTCGTTAGCTCTTTTACTGTAATCACAGTACGTACTCCTTCACGATTTCGCCTCGACACTTCTGCAGGTCCCCGCACCGACCTGCCAGCACTACTACACGGCGTCCCTGCATAGAAGGCACCTTTCGGAAATCTTCTATCCGCTTCTCGGCCCACACCAACGTCGGCCACGCCAGAGGTTCAAGCTTACGGAGTACGCCATCTACATCTGTGTAGAGTCCGTAAGGCATGATCACCACGGCTCGTCGTCTGTCGTAGGCACCGCGTCCGATATTACCGGCGCTCCGGTGCGTAGCTCCGTGAAGACAACAGCGTCCTCGCGCTCACGAGCCTCCCGCTCTTGCAAGGCTTGATCTTGCGGTGCTGGTCGGTACTTCGCGTTGCAGCTCCGACAGAGCAAGCGAAGGAGGCCCGCACGCGCGTCTTCCAAGTATTTCCGCCAGCGGGTGCCCGCAGCAATCTTGCGCGGGGACCACGTACGTCCGTAGATGTGATCCGGCTCCAGCCTGTCTTTGCGACCACATAGACTGCACTTCGGGCCTTCAGGACCGGCTAGCAGCGCTAGAACTTCAGCTTTACGTCTAGCGATTGTTCGTGCCTTAGCCACACGTCGAAGCGCACGACCTCGGGGAGTCTGTTCAGAAGGCCGCGGTCTGCCGTCAGCTCGCACGAAGTGGCTAACCCCCAAATCTGCGACGCAGCTCGTGTCGGTCTCGCGCATTGGTACGATCGATGATGAGACGCCCCCGTAGGTGCGCAGCTTCGTGCTGGATTACTCGCGCGACCAAGCCCTTGGCCTCGAACGTGAAGCTCTCGCCGTGTTCGTTGTACGCTTGAACCCGCACGTTGCTAGCCGCTCGTATCTGCGGCGCCGCGCCCGGAAAGCTCAAGCAGCCTTCGGGGGCTTCGTGCAGCTCGGCGTCGTCAAGTAGTGGAACGACTCGTGGATTGACGAACACCTCTGGTACACCGTGCAGGTGAGCCCTTTGCACGTCGACTTGGTCTAGCACCCGGGGATGGATGTAGAACACCGCGGCGCGGCGCCCGATCTGGTTTGCAGCTAACGCCAGCCCGTGGGGCGTCCTGTCTAGTACCTCGCGCATGGTCGCGATGAGTCGCATCAAGGCCCCGTCAAAATCCAGCACCGGCGTTGCTGGACACCTCAGTAGCGGGTTCGGGTGGAGGAGGATTTCAGCCATACGTTCGGGTTACCGACCACGCGTATTGCGTTCGATGCGGGTCAGCGTAGTGTTCAGACGTTCGAGGGCCCGGCGGATGGCGGCAAGTTCGTCGACAGCCCGAGATTCGCAGGTGGACCGAGGCGCCGCTGCGGCGTCGGTGCCGCGGGCAAGAGCGAGGCCTCCCAAGCTGAGACAAGCAACGAGGACGAAATACAGAACCCAGCGACCGGGGCCTAGGTGTTCGTGTAGGAGACCCACAGCTACTCAGAGTCCGTCGGCGGTCCCGGCACTTGCGCAGCCCCTGGGGGTGGAGGCGGGGCCGGCGGTGGGCCTGCGCTTTCCGGCAGAGGTGTCGTCGGGCGCCGTCCACGTACCGTCGGTGCACTCAAGCTGTCCCTCTGAATCTGCAGGAGACAGTCCACCTGGGGCCCAGTCAATACGCCCTGCTGTCGGTACGCGGCCCGACGCTCGAGAAAGCTGTTTGTCGGGACCACTTCGCGGCAGACCTTCAAGTCGGGGCGATCGGAGGCCAGGCCGTGCTGCTGACAGAAAGCCGCCAAGATACCGGCGTCCACCAGCCAACGAGCCAGATCGCCCGTGAACTCGACGGAGATCCGCTCCTCCAAGAACTCACCGGTGCGGGGCCCAAGCAGCGAAGCCGCCACCGAAGCTTGCGGGACCGGGATGGCCTTGCCGCGACTCGTGAACACTACGTCGACGCCGGTCCCAGGCTTGGAGCCGTCGAGTCGCAGCGTCAACGCCTCGACTCCACGAGGCTCGGCTTCGAGTTGCAAGTCGCGAGCGGTCTCGCGCAGGGTCTTGGCCTGCTCGTCGCGTTCGACGGTAGCCTTCTTCACGGTCATGTCGTGCTTGAGCCACGCGTCCACGGTCTTTTGGACACCTTGAACGCGTTTCGGGGTTCGCTTCGGCTTAGTTTCGGACATGGTGACAGTTCTCCTTGACCTGGCTACGACCGGTAGCCGTTCGGGTTCATGAACGGAAATAGTGCACAAGCGATTGTGGCATCGAGTTTGACGCCCTCTTGACGGATGCGACCCATCGCGACGTCCTCGTCTTCCTCCTCGTCTACCCAAGCTGCGGGCCCGATATAGGATGCCCAGTCTAGTTGAGCCCCTAGAACTACACCTACGTAGCATGGACCGTCTGGCCACGGCGTCAGGACTCCGTAGGGCGTAGCTTCGAACCTCACGAAGAGCAGCGCGTCGCTAGCTAGCTGTGCGCGTACGACGGGTTCTAGCACGTTGCCGGCGCGGTCAACTCCGGGTGCGTGGAAGGTCGATCCTCCGCACGTTGTACAGCGATCCTGCGCCGGGTCTGGTAGACGTTCCTCGAAGTCGAAGGGCGTACCGCACGTGGCACACCGGTAAACAGTGGACCCTGCTATGTAGATAGGCGCGCTCATCGGATCTTGACGGCGCCCCGCCCACGTGGTGAGCTAACCGCCATGGCCAGAACCTTCCACAATTCGGGAACTACCACAGTTCGTATCGAGTGTGAACTGCTCGTTCCACCGGGACGCACATCGCTTCCTATCGAGCTCGGCGGCTTGGTCGTCACGCCGAGAGGCGAACTGCAGATCGAGCAGGCACGTGCCGCAGGCATGCAGGTTCGTGACACTCCGAGTCTCGTCGACACCGTGGCCTGCCCATCACCACCGGCTGGGACACGTCGTGGAGCGAAGGCTGCCGTGGTAGACGGCGGCGCGGCGGTAGGCCATACGTTGCGGTTGACCGCAGCGCCTACGCAGGTCTCCGCGGGCGGTACCACGGTCGACGCATTCACCGCCGCGAATGAAACGACCGGAGGCAGTACCACTGTATTCGGTATGCAGGCGCCCTTCGGCGTAGGCGATCGGTTGACAGTCGTCGCGCTGGGGGGCACGCATGTCGAAGGCGCTACGACCTATCGCATGATCGCGGTCGGCGTGCGGGGGGCTGGCGAGGCCGCGGCGGTTGGCGGGGGTTGATCCCTGCAGAGCCCTTCGCCGAGTGCGAGCCCGGGGCCTCCGTAGACGTCGCAAGTGTCGGATGGGGTGGGGCTCACTGGCACGCCTTCTGACACGCCTTGACGATAAGCGCCGCGCACCCTTCGCAGGGGATGCGCGGAGACTGCGGAGACGCCTCGTACAGCGCCGACAGGCATCCGAGGCGCCGACAGGTCTCGCAGGCCGCGATGCTGCGCAGGCGTGTCAAGTTTGGTGACGTCGCGGTCAGGCGACCGGCTAGAGTCGCTTCGAACTTGCGCGTGGCGCTCACCGACACGCCTCGCGGATCGCGGCCTGGGCCGTGCGGCGGTCGGCGGCGGCGAGGGCGCAGATATAGGTGTTGGAACCGTCGTTCGCGTCACACGCCCGCCACAGGCGCGTGTAGACGCCTAGCGCTGCGCTGCTGGAGTCGTTCGGCCCGATCGGCCTCCTTGGCACCAAGCCGGGCACTGCTGCTTGCGCTGGGCAGACGCCTCCCATCCCGTCGGCGTATAATTCGCACCGCTCGTGACCGCCGACGCGGCGCTTGCCATAGCACGTCACCAACTTGCGCCGCCGGTACAGCCGGGCGCGCTCCTTCGGCGTGAGCGCAGCGAACGCGGCCACGAGCGTCTTGCGTGCCTCGGCGCGTGTCATCGACAGACCTCCCCGGGCCGGAGCCCGTAGCAGATTGTGCAGAGCAGGGTCAGCTTGCCGGCCTTCGGGTCGTTCTCGTGCTCGCAGACGGTCGGCACGTCCTGGAGGCGGCGCCCCGTCTCGCGCAGGACGATCTCGGCGACGCGCTCCAGGCCGGCCTCGACGGCGGGCACGGCGGCGGCCGA
>ERZ1292642.364-Hain-H14-01um-R1-364-length-28135-cov-9_pt1 | contig 28135 bp, 50 predicted proteins | sample MGYA00564403_ERZ1292642 | MGnify/ENA primary metagenome ERZ1292642 (study PRJEB36523, sample SAMEA6512643) | groundwater metagenome | collected 2019-01-09 | study: AquaDiva: Metagenomics assemblies of 32 groundwater samples
ATCAAATCTGGCAAGCTGGCTCCAGGACCTTGCGCCGTTTGCGGGCTAGATAAAGTACAAGCACACCACTCAGACTACGCTAAACCATTAGAAGTAACGTGAGCCTAATCCCATCTAACGGCTTTGTCAAGTATACCCCTGCCCTCCTCTCGCAAACTATACAGGTGTTTAGATACCGGTCTATCCAATTACAAGGGTATTTTCACTCTCATTGTCAATACCGTTCGCCCCACTCCTGACATCCTCCTGACATTTCTGATTTGTCAATACCGTTCGCCCCATTTCACACTTTTGTCTCAGTCTTTTCACTTTACTTCACCACACAAAGTAGTTTCGTTGTCACGGGCGTAGCTTTTTTACTCAGCCATTCCAATTTCTCTTGCGGTCTAGGGGTGGTGGGCGTAGTCTTTTGAGGTTCGCTTTACGTTGGTGTAAAACGAAAGAGCGCCAAGGATTGGGGATCCTTGACGCCCATACCAAGCAGGATCTAGCTGCGTGGTCCTCGGCTTTCTAAGAGCCGACGTCCATTCTACTTTGTCCCGCCTGAGTCAAGCAATACCCCTTTGTCACGCCTGGACTTCCGATGACCGATTCGGATCGATCCGTCATTAATTTGCTCGCCGCCGACGTTATAGCCCTCGAACACGCCAATCACGCCCTCGCCGAACAACTCATTACCTTCAAAGAACTCCTCTCGGAAGCACTGACGACGGTTCACACCCTGACGATCCGCTGCGAACGCCAGACCGAACAAATCAAACGTCTACTTGGTCAGCCCATGAAGCAGCGCGAGCCCATCGTGCCAGCACCGGTGCCAGACATCGAACTCCCTCCGAATATGGTGCGTGCCTACGAAATCAACTGGGGCTCATATGGCCGGTAAGCTCGGGACGTTCATCCACTGCGGACCTACGCGGTACATGATGAACATCCCTGACATCGCGACATCATTCGATTTAGACCGCGTACGGAGGGACCATCACGAATTTTGGGGAGAACTCATCGTCCGCTGTGGGCTCGCTGGCGCAAAAACCGTCGATGGCATCCTGAGCGCGGCCGATTTCAATCTCAGTAGCCAGCAATCGCGGACCACTCGAGCGAAATATCTTCAAGAGCGGGCGAATACCAACGGTCAGGTTGAATGGATCAGTCTCACTGAAGAATTTTGCCAGCGCGTGATTGCATTCGACCGTGAAGGCCAGGACGCGCCACGACTCAAGGACATCACCTGTCCAGAGCGCGGCGATCAGGGGTGGACTGTTGATGGCATTACGATGCTCGAGCGCCATCCGATGGTGCTATTTGGCGATGGTGGCCAAGGTAAATCGCTAGTGGCACTGTATCTCGTCGGTAAACTCGCCAAGCGCGGGCTCCGCGTGCTCTATTGCGACTGGGAATTTGACGGTGAGAGCCATCGCGAGCGGTACTGGCAGCTTTTCGGCGAGAACATGCCAGAGACATTACGGTACGCGCGCTGTGATAAGCCGATGACGATGGAGGCTGACCGATTGCGACGGCTCGTACAGACGTACGACATCCAGTATCTCGTCTGTGACTCCATTGTGTTCGCGTGCGGAGCTGGAGTGCCGGCGGAATCAGCGGAAGCGGCCTCGAATTACTACCAAGCCCTGCGACAAATCGGCGTCGGATCGCTCAACCTCGCGCATACCACGAAATCAGCCAATCAAGACGACGACAAAAAGAAGATTCAGGCATCCAAACCATTCGGTTCAGTGTTTTGGTCGAATGGCGCACGATCGACGTGGTTCGTTGAAGCAGACAATGAGACGCCAGGGAAATTCGCCGTTAGTTTGACCCAAAAAAAGGCTAATACAGGCCCGCTCAGACCGCCGGTCGCCTGGGACATCGATTTCTCTGAAGATGCCATCACGTTTACGCCCAGCAACGTCGCAGACAACGACAAATTCGTTAAAAATCTGTTCGTCTGGCAGCGGATGGTCAAAGAATTACAAACGAAGGGCGAACCCATGACCCAAAAAGAGCTATCTGACCAACTCGGCAAGCATCTCACTAACATTGGCAAAGAAGTCAACAAGAAGGACGGCCGCTTTGTCAAAGTGACTGGCCCTGATGGCATCGAACGAGTCGCTTTACGGACTGACCAAACCACCCATTAGTTATGTGTGTCAATTTCATGACAGTGGAATTCCACTGGAACGCCAAATCCATTCCACTAGCCCAATAACTGGAACCTAGTGGAATCCTATTTTCTCTTATAGGGTTCCACTGGTCCACTGGGTCAGGATGGCTAGTCAATGCAACACTTAGGTCACAGGAATCAATTGCGCGATTTTGAGCCATTCATGTGCCTTTTCCTCTGTATTAAAAGTGTACACACCGCTCAGCTTCAGGGCAAGATTTGGAAGCGCGGTTGACGCCGCCACGCCGTTTCTGATAACGTGTTCGGAAATGGCGAAGACGGGCCGCAAACCGAAGTACACCGCACCGGAACGAAAATTGTTCTGGTTGTCGTTCTGTGACAGTGACCGCCCGAAGGGCTCTCAATTCCTTGGCGTCTGCATCGTTGAAGTCACCAGCGATGAAGCGGCTGATATGCTCATCGAACTCGTGCTCCGATTTCCACACGCGCAAGACGGCGCTGAGTGGATTGCCGCCGCCAGTCGCAAAGCCCATCGCTTGGGCTGCAATCCTGGCGGACAGATGGCCGCTGTGGAATTACTATCCGATGCGCCACAGCTTCAGGTCTATCAGTTGGGCGTCTTGATGGATCGCGCCACGATTGAAGCGATTGACGAACAGCTTGAAACGATGAACTCGCAATAGTGGCTCGCGCTGGCCGCAAACCGAAGTACACCGATGAAGCCGCCGCCGCGCTCTTTGTCGCCGCGACGCGAAAACTTGGTCACGTTCCTAACTCGCATGAATTCGCGCGATACGCAGAAGTCTCCACCGCCACGGCCTGGGTGATGATGAAAAATCTCAAATTGCGGCGGACGTGTCCCGCGTGTCACGGAACAGGATGGATCGCCGGCCTCGTGCTCGCGATTGCGTTGAATGCGAGCTGTGGCGGTGAATCGCCGACCGCGCCGACATCAGTCACGCCGCCACTGCCGCCAGCACCGACCACGGCGACGGTCAGCGGACACATCACGGCACTCAATGGCGGGCAACCACTCGCGAACGTGTCGGTGAATCTCGGCGCGGTGACGTTGCAGACGGATGCCGCGGGCGGATTCTCAAGTACGGTCCCCTTCGGCACGACGCGCGTGACACTCGAGGCCGCGTCGATTGTGCCGCGCTCGGTGATGGCCGCCGTGAATGTGAATCGCACGTTGAATCTCGACGCCATCTCACTGAGTGGCGGGTTTAATCTGAATTTCTATCGGCAACTCGTACGCAACACGTTCGATGTATCGGCGGGCTCAGAACCCTTACGACGTTGGACGCAACATCCCTCGTTCTACATGAAAATCTCCGATGAAGATGGCGCCGACATAGACGCGAAATCACTGGACGCCACAGAACAGACGATTCGCCGCATGGTGCCAGAGTGGACGGGTGGTCATTTCACGGTCGCGGCGTTTGAACGTGGCACGGCGGTGCGAGAATCGCGCGTCGGATGGATCAACATCAATTGGTCGAATCGCTCCATTGCGCTCGGCGCCAGTTTTCGTTGCGGTGATGCCTTCGTCGGCGCAAGTCCTGGCACCATGAACTTGTATTACAAAACCACGGCGTTTTGTCGCTGTCCGGGGCAATCCGAAGTTGGCGAACGAGTCGTCGCCCATGAACTTGGACACGCGCTCGGGTTTTGGCATGTGGCGGGATTTGAGAACGTGATGGGTCAGAATTCGGGTGTCTGTAGTACCGCATTGTCGGCTCTCGAAAAATATCACGCGGCGATTGCATATCGACGGCCCGTTGGCAATCTGGAACCAGACGCCGATCCATCATCCGCGATCGCGCTCGCGCCGATGAGAGTGCAGTGAATGTCGGCCATCAAGGACACTCCCCGATGAAAACCGTTGCTGAAATGTCGATGGAACTCCAGGTGATTCGCGTGCCTGATGGGCGGTATCGCCGGTATGCGGCCGAGATATTCGCCACACACGGCTACAAGCCTGGCCAAGTGATCATGGCCCCATTGGGCGTCCTTGGAAAACACAATCGCGGGCCTGGAATCTACGTGGCTGAGAGTGATGTGCGTTCCGATGAGGAGATTCGCGCGGTCTTCTGGAACCTCGATCCCACACAGGCATCCGCATGACGCGGCGGGCCATCAAGGACACTCCCCGATGACGCCAGACGACCTCGACGTGATTTTCATTCGGGCGAAAAACAAACACGGCATTTTCATTCGGGCGAAAAACAAACACGGCAAATGGGGCAGCTATTCGCTCCGAGAATTGCTGGATGATGGCGTTGGCGGCCAGATCGGTGCCTGGTACGGCAATCAGTGGATGCGGATGGTCGGCCTTGAGGAAATGTCGGTCGTGACGCCGGAGAGCGTGCGAATGATGATTGCAGTTCTCGAAAAAGCCGGCTTCACGATCGGCCGTCTGAAAGAACCACAGCCCATGTCGGCCATCAAGGACACTCCCCGATGAAGCCGAAGCCCTGTCTCCATCGTTTCGTGAACGCGGATGATCCCGATTTAACGAAACCACATCCGGGCACCTGGCGCTGGATCTGTGTCTACTGCGGAAAGGAATTGAACTGATGTGGCACCGTCATCGATGGAGTGAATGCGAGCGGATGATCGCGCGTCGATTTGAAATTGCCCAGATGACGGAGCATATGCAGTTCTCCATCAGCGAGCGCCTGTTATTGGGCGTCACGACGATTGTGCTCCGCTGTAACTGTGGGGATCTAAAAACCGTCGAAATCCTCGGCACCGACCATGGCGGCTGGCATTGGCCCCCTGTTAGGACAGAAGCGATGAACGCGATGCGGCAAGGAACTACCGCGTGATTGACATCACCGTCGATGTCACTGCGGCCGGTGCGGTCGTGGAAATTGAGGGACGGCCTTATGCGGCCATGACATCGTGGGATTTAGTCCGCCTCTTGGGCGTTGTGATCGACAAAACGAAATATTCAGGGGAGTCGATGACGATTTCGGTTGCTGAAGGCGACAAGAAGCGATTCGTACGGGAATGGAGGGATCGGTGAACGCGAGCGAACAGCGGAAGCACACGACCGCGCTCGATGACCTCGCCGCCGCGATGGAAGACTTCGTGACGGCGACCGAAGAACGCATTGTGAATTTCGAAAAAGACATCCGCCAGACAGTTAGCGATGAACGGACACACCGCTTGAAACTCGCCGACGAACAGCGCACATACGTCGATGCGCGGGATCGTGACTTACGTGATCGTGCAGACGCGCGAGAATCGACACAGAATGCGCTACGTGAAGCGATATGGGCGGCCATCATCGGGTTACGTGATCGCTCATTCATGGGTCGCCTCAAATGGGTGATCTTTGGTGAGTAAACCAGACAAAGCCGCGACGCGCGCCACGCACAAAGCGCAGAACCATGCGCTGTTCGTGCCGAAGCCGGAACACAAACCCGATTCGTGGTGGTGTGTCGCCGCTGGCCCGGATGCCCGCGAACGGTTCATCGAAGCCGCCAAAGCGCGCGCTGAACACCAGTGGACCGGCCTCGGCACCTTCAAAAGCACGTAATCGCACGAATTCTCAGAAATCCGTCACAGAGCCGTGCTACTGTGCCGCCGATGCACATCGAAACCGAAGTGGCGTGGCGACGAGGGTTGGTGTATTGGCACGCTCGCTGGTGGCGCCCGGGGATTGTGCCGAAGCTGTTTGTGGCGTGGTGGTTGCTCTGCATTGGCGCGGTCGTGCTACTCTTGCACGGCGGATGAGCTGGGATCGCTGGATCACCATCATCGTGCTCGTGGGAGGGGTGGTGATCAACATGGCCTTGGCGGTGGATGCGTGGGTGCATCGGCGATCAGACGCGGACGATCGCGCCAAAGCCCGATTGGACCTGTTGGAAAAAGCCCATGACGTGATTCGCGCCAAAGCTTCTGACGAAGCCAGCAAATGGCAAAAGTTCATCGGGGATATTACGATTCGCGTGGCCTTGCTCGAGGAACGGATTCGCATGCGTGAGGAGTGGCGGCGACCGCCGACGAAGGAAGGCAATCAATGGTGACTCGATGGGTGTCCTAGAATTTTTCTTCCTCGTCATCGTCGTTGTGCTGGGCGCCGCGCTCACGCAATGGGTGATTGGCTACTTCGCCCCCGCGCATCCGCTCATCATCGACAAAATCCTCTGGGGTGTCGCGATCGTGATCATCATCTTCGCGCTAGTGGTCGCCACAGGGTTGCTCTCGATGGACCCGCAGATTCCACGCATCCGCTGATGTGGGCAATTGGTCGGACGCCACGCGCAACCACGCCATGAGCCTCTCAGAAATTGTGTTTCACGTGCAAGATCCGCAGGCGCATCCGATCGCGGGCGCGTTGCTGAGTGCGTCGAGCGTGCATGGGCCGTGGCAAGGGTTGACAGACGCCGCGGGAAATTTCGTCGCGCATCTCACGGCGGGCCATTACGTCATCACGATTACCGCCTCGGGATTTCAGACGCGCGTCTTGCCGGCAGACCTCGCCGATCCGGGCACCATCACGATCGGCCTCGAGTATGCGACCGGCATGTTGTCGCCACTCCACGCGGGTCGCTGGGAGTTCTTCACGGCAGACGGGCATCGCCATCTCATCGTGGGTTCGACCGAACTGATGCTGGCGTGGCGCTTCGATCGTGAAGGCGCGGACGCGATTCGTGACGTGCTTGAGGAACGCCGCAATTGTGGCTTCAATAATCTCCGCGTGCTCTGGCAGAAAGGACTCGGCAGTAACAACCTCACCGCGTCGTGGCAAATGCCACTCGGGAAACTCAGACCCTTTCTCGCACTCGCCGCGGAATATCGGTTCTACATCGAAGGCGTGATTCTCGCCGATTGCCAAGTCGTCAATCCGGCGTGGAACGAACAGAACGATCGCGTGAATGCCGTGCGTGGTGCGACGACTGGTGTGACGAACAACATCGAAGAACTCGGAAATGAATTCAGCAAGAACGGGTTCGATCCCGCACGCTTCGCGAAACCACACGACCGACTCGCCGCCAATGCGTCGAACACGGAAGGCGGCGCGGATGCACCCTATTGGGATTTCTTCTGCTTCTCTGGACGGCGTAGTCCCGTACAAGCCGCGATCCGCGAATACGGGCCGATCGAATTTCTCTACGGTGACCGCGCGACATGGGGCGGCCTCCCCGTGATTTGCGATGAAGGTTTCAAGCCCGGCCAGCAGTCCAGCGACCCACGCGATTTCGAGCGCGCTGGTGCCCAAGCTAGAAGCTGCAACGGCGGCCGATTCCATAGCGACGCCGGCACCGCGGGCAACTCCCGCCTGTTCACGCCGCTCGAGTTCGCCTGTGCGACCGCATTCGTGAAGGGCATGATCGGGTGAGAGTCGCGCTCGTCGCACTCCTGTTGACCATTCCTCATTCCGTCACCGCACAAGAGCCAGTCGTGAAATGGGCGGACTATGCGAGCTGGCTGACTGCGGCCGTCAATCCGGTGTGGGGCACGATTGAAGCGGCACGCGGTGAACGGCCCGGCTGTCATCTCGGGCAACTCGCGATCAGTGCGGGCCTCGGGCTTGGCACGGCGTTCACGCTGCAACACGTCATCACGTCACCGCGACCATGCTGTTCGGGGAATGGCATGCCTAGCGCGCACGCGACCACGAGTATGATTGGGCTCGCACAACCGTCACCCGCTCGCGGGTTCTCGGTGCGTCTCACGATCGGTCTCGGCAGTGCCACGGCCACCGGCATTTTACGGCCCGTCGCGAATCGTCATACACCGAGTCAAGCTGTGTGGGGAATATTGCTCGGCGCGGGCGCGGAAGCGGCGGGCCAACTTCTCCGATGCGAGACGTAAATGCACATTACCGTTGAACCGACACGGATTCTGATCGGCGCACCCGATTTCGTCCCGCGCTTTCTCGGGCTGCCGAAAGTGTGGCAAATCCCGCCCGGCTCCACCGAGGAAGCCCTTCCCGATTCGACGTGGGATTACATCGAAGTCGCAGGCACGCTCCGCATTTCCCGCACGCGCCCGACCAAACTGACGTTCACCCATCTGTTCATTCTGCCGGGCGGGCATCTCGACTGCGGCATGGATGAAGCCAACGATCCGATTCCCGCAGGGATTCACGTTGAGTTCATCGTGCGCGATGTGGCGCTAGCGGCGACCGATCCGTTCCAGTGGGGCAATGGGCTCCTGAACTTCGGGCGCCGTGATATGTGTGGCGCCCCGAAACGTGCGTGGTCGAAAGCGACGACGGGCTTGCCGAAAGGTTCAACCTCCGTCACGCTCACGGATGATCCGGTCGGCTGGGCCGTCGGCGATGCGTTGCTCGTCACGGAAACCCGCATCGTGCCCGCCGCGATTCCGCGGCAGTTGAATCCGTTCCCTAACCGTGAATCGTCCGTCACGATCAAAAGCATCACGGGCCGTGTCGTGGAGTTCACGGCCCCGCTCGGCTTCGATCATCTCGCGCTCATCGATCCAAAGGGTGTCGATGTCGCCTATCCACGGATTGCGAACCTGACGCGGAACATCGTCATCCGCTCCGAGAACGCGAACGGCACACCGGGCCACATGGCCGATGTCGGCATGGACGCGACATGGTGTGAATGCTACGACCGCAATCGGCAGATGGGCCGCACGAAGAACATCCCCTTGAACGACATCGATCCGATCACGCTGACGCCGGGGACGAATCAGAAGGGACGCTACGCCGATCACAAACATCACGCGCAGGGCTTCGGCTCCACATCCAAGGGGATCGTGCTGGAAGGGGTCGATCAGAAAGTCGGGCCGAAGTGGGGGCTCGCCGTTCACAACGTCAGCGATGCCGTCGTTGAAGACAACATCGCCGTCGCGTTTCCGGGCGCCGGGTTCGTCACGGAAGATGGCAATGAAGTGCGGAACGTGTTCGGGAGCAACTTCGCGGCCTACTGCATGGGTCCGCATGACGGCACACCGGGCGCGGAGAGTTCGGCGATCAAAGTCGGCAATCCTGGCGCGACGGGGAATGGATTTTTCTTCAGGGGCGTCAAGAATGTCTTCGACGGCAACGAAGCGTGGAATTGCTTTATCGGCATCGACCTATTTACCCAAGAGATTGGATCATTCACGCCGCTGTTCTATCCGAGTGTCCCTGGCGGGCCGAACGATACGCTCCTGACGCTCGCGGAGAACAAGCCGATCAGCTTCACGAAGAACATCGGGAACTCCAATGCGGTCACGGGACTCGAATTCTGGTTTGTGACGGAGTTTGAAGCGCACGACTCGCAACTCGCGTTCAATGGACAGTTCCAGTTCTTGCAAGGCACGTCGAATCCCGCGGCGCCGTTCTTCGTGAACGTGGATTGCGTCGGCGATGCGGGGCAGACGCAAGGCATCACGTCGAGTCTCGCGTACGCGCAGCAGATGACCGTGAAGGGCGGGCGGATCGTCGGCTGTGAAATCGGCATTCCTGATGGCGGCGCGAATGGCTTCGTGATCCTGAGAGACGTGTTCTTCCAGAACGCGCTCGACATTGACTATCGCGATTTGCCACAAGTCACGCAACACACCAACTGCGTCCACGAACCGTTACCGGGGCGGCCCGCGCACTTCATCAAGTTCGGGCGGGCGGGCGTGTGGGATGGCACCGGCACGCCCCCGGAAACCGGCGTCAGCGTCTGGCGGGCGCAACAAGGCTCCAAGCAATATCTCGTGAACTGGCAGGGCACCGGGAAGAATTACCAGCTCTTGACGGAACAGCAGCTGGGAAGTCTGCCGGCCGCGTATTCTTCGAATCCGCCGGTGTCGATGGCGTTCAATACGCCGCTCGCGGGCGTGACGGTGGCGGAATCGTGGGCGTCTCTCGGGATGGCGCCGTATGGCGATATGGTGCGTGATGCCGAGGCCGCCCGCTTGGACGGCATTCCATTGGGGTATGCGCGCGAAGGCGAGCACACGCCACTCGGCCCGCCGCTGTTCATCATTACGTCGCCGACGCCGCGCGCGCCCGCCTTCACGTTCCTGCAGGACGGCTCGCCGAATCGTCAGATGCGGTTGTATGGCGTCTTGACTGGTGACGGCACGGGGATTTCACAAGATATTCTGTTAAGCATCGATGGCAGCACACCCGTGAAGTGGAGTCCGAACCCCGACATCATCGGGGCCGACAATTTCACGATGACGATGGACGCGGTACCGGAAGGCAATCATGAAGCGACGACTTGGCGGGTGGATCTGGCGGGCGCCAAGGTGGACAGCTCCGTCATGGCCTTCCCGTTTGTTGTGGGGCCGGTCGTAGTGCCGCCGCCATTGCCGCCGCCGCCGCCGACGATCAACGCGCCGATTCTCGATGGCGCCACGCATGTGACGGGCCTCGGTCGATCTGGCGCGACCGTGACCATTTTCGTGGATGGCATCGAGACGGCCTCCGGCACCGTGGGTGATGCCGTCACGGCGTTTGATATTCAAGTCGCCGCGTTGCACGCGGGCCAAGCCATTCGTGCGACCCAGAAACGGCAAGGCCAAACCTCGAGCCCGTCGAATACGGTCATCGTCAGTGCCGCGCCAGTGACGCCGCCGCCGCCGGTTCTCCACAGCCCGCTCGCCGCTGGCGCGATGCAGGTCACCGGGACCGCGATCCCTGATGCGATCGTGTCCGTGTCCGTTGACGGCGCCGTGCATGGGTCAGGGTCCGCATCGACAGCGGGCGTCTTCGATGTGATGGTGATGCCAGTCCTCGCGGAAGGCCAGCACGTGAGTGCCACGCAGACGGTGGGCGGGCTCACGTCGAATCCATCGAATATGGTCGTCGTCAGTAGCACGCCCGACGATTGGCACCCGATTGCGTGGGAACGGTTGGGCACGACGGATACGTTTCGGATCGTGGGCTGACATGAAAAAGAAAAAGTGGGCGGATGCTGTCGCGGCCGACCTTGAGACGCCGATCGTGGAAGAGGACGAACCGACCAATGGCCGGCGGAAGCCGACGAAAGAATCGCGGTCCATCACGCTCAAGAGCGGCGGGACGTTGACGCTGTTCGCCACGACCAAATTCATGGCGCTGAATACCGCGGATCGCGCGTTTGTCTTCTCGCTGATCGATCAACTGCTGGAGTACGAAAAGCAGAATTCGCAGGTGGACGGTCCTGCACCCGCGTAAAGAGTTCGAGGGCGAATCAGAATGGCGCGACCATCCACGCGCCCCTGTGTGATGGGAGCTGACTGGGCCTGATTCGCTCTCGATTGCTGTTCAGGGCGGGTCGATGGGCTGGACCGGTCGGGGTAATTCTGCTCGCGACGGCGGCGCTGACACCTGTCGATTCGCCCTGACTTGACAGCCGATTAGCTAATGTGCATAATCGGTGCATGAGGCTAGTCGAAGTCGAACCGTTGGAAGCACTCGAGCATTTCATCGCAGATGCGGGCAGCCGTAAGGAAGCCTGCAAAGCCCTGAAGATCACACCCGCCTATCTTAGTGACCTCCTCAATGGTCGTCGTGATTTCTCTGAGCGGATGCTGCAATCGCTTGGCCTCAAACAGATCGTGGTGAAACATGGATGAAGTCGTGTTCTGGCTGATCACCGGCTTGACGGTCGGCGTCATCCTCTCGGCGGGGTTGTTCGTGTGGATGGCGCGCGTGGCCGCTCGCGAATTGGATCGGCAACGGGAGACGAACGGCGGTCCTGTGCGTCCCGTGCTGTATCAGCCCACACGCACCGATAACAATACGTGGACCAGCGACCGTCCGGCGGCGCTGTATAACCCAGAAACGAAGCGCTACCGATGAATGCTATGAAAGATTGGCCGGCGAAGTTGAAACTGAACGCGCAAGCGGCGCAACTCGCGCCTGCGCTCTACTACTCCCGCTGCTTGCTCTACGATGCCGATGCGCCGATGTGGGAAGCCGTCTCGCCGGAGCTGCACAAGCGATACATCGACATCGCGACGCGCGTCTTGTTCGAACTCGCGCCACCGCCGAAGCCGTATCTGGTCGAACATGGTCGCGACGTTCGTGCGACCTGATGTCGAAACCGTGCCCTCGTCCGTGTTTCTGGTGCCCGAAGATCCCTTGGTAAAGACATGAAACTGATGGTGATCTTGTTCATGATCTGGGCGGTGATGACCATATGGGACATTCGGTGAGGCTCTATCGCCGCTTCTGGCGCTGGCTCTGGCGCACCGATGAACCGATGTCCAAGGGTTGGCTCTCGAATCATCGAATCGATCGCACGGAAACGCATTATCGGAGATTGGAACGATGACAACTCGGATGACTGAATTCGAGAAACATCGATGACATGGTTCGACCGCTGGTGCAATGGCCCGCGCGGGCCATTGCACTCAGAACACGAAGCATTCAAAGCCATGCTCAAGCGTGCGGGCATTCATTTCCTCGACGCATATGCCTGCGATTATTCGTCTTACGAGATTGGGATCGGGACGGATGCGGTCCATCACTCGGCATCAACCCGTGGCAATTTCAGCTCATGGAAGTTCGATCAGGACGGGCGACTCATCAAAACAGGGCTCTACAAAAACTGGGTGGACGAAGCAGAACTCCCACCGGAGCGGATGACCGAATTCGAGAAACGCCGATGAGCCATTTTGCCGAAGGTGCTATCGGTGCGGTTGTCGGTATTGCGACATATGAAGTGGTATTGCTGTTCGTTAAACGTTGGATGGAGCGTAAACGTCCATGAATCCAACTGAAGCGACGCGCCGCCAGAGCAACACGCAACGGCTCCGCGAGTTCTTCGAAGCGCATCCGTTGAAGTGGATTCCAGCGACGGAACTGGAAACCGCGAGCCAATCACGGCAAGCATGGCGAAGTCGCGTTTCTGACCTGAGACTACAACTGGAAAAGGAAGGCGCCGGGACCATCGAAAACCGCCTGACATGTCGCCATCGGCGCGTGGTGCTGAGCGAATACAGATTGTTGCCACATACGCCGATCGGGCGCGATTCCACGCAAGAAACGCCAGCTCTGCCGTTGTTCGATGCCGATGCCGGTCCGTGGAGTCACCGATGACCATCAAGTATTCAGTTACGTACGAATTCGAAGCTCGCCCGCCCGTGACGCACAGAGGCACCATTGCAGCCACAGCAGCCTCAACATGCGCGTCCCGTGCGATCAAAGCCGCCCAGAAGGCTCTCCGCCCTGTCAACTGGAGTTCGATGGTCTACGTGGCTCTGGAGCGGTCTGGCGAGACGGCCAATGGCTGACACCCGTTGGACTGACGCAATGGTCAGGGCGCAGCAGGCGAAGTTCGCAAAGCGTGTCAAAACAGACACAGATGCGTTGACGGAGCTAATTTTCGATCCAGCCCTCAAAGGCGCGAGGATGCCCCAGGAGCGATCCAAGTACCGGAACGTGAAATGCGTCGTGAACGGCGAGAAGTTCGACAGCCAGCGAGAAGCGGCCTATTGGCAGGGGCTTGTGGCGCGGGAACGGGCTGGCGAGATAACGGATTTGCGCCGGCAGGTGGCCTATCCGCTCTTGGCCCCGACCCGTGAGGCAGGTTCTGCGGCCGTGGTTGCCCATTACATCGCTGACTTCGTGTTTGTGCAAGATGGAGTTCAGCGCGTTCTCGATGCTAAAGGCTTGAAAACACAGATGTATCTGCTCAAGCGCAAATGGCTAGAACTTCAGGACGGCATCAAAATCGAGGAAGTCTGATGCAAACCCTGAACGCCCGGAACACCGAACGCTACGCCATGGCGACTAACGAAAGCCTTGACGAATCGCGCGAGACGCTTGCGGCCAAACTTGAGGCGAGCGAACGAATGCAATCCATGCTGGCCCGCGAGCCGATGCACTGGTTCTACCTCACCGAGTCTCAGGTGCAGTCGCTGGCGGGCGGGATTGTGACGCAGGCGCTGAAACTGACCTTCGCGTACGCACTCGACGTGATGGGCGAGCTCGAACAGAACGCCGCGAAACCAACACCAAAACGGAAAGGCGCGCGCCATGGCGTCGAGCGGTCCTGATCCCGTCGCCGGCCGCCCGCAGGTTGACGTAGTGCCGTTAACGCTGCCGATTGCCAATGAGTTCATCGAACGGCACCATCGTCATCACGGCATTCTTCCTGGCGGGTTTGCGTGGTGGGCCGTTGGTGCAATCGTGAACGCACAACTGGTCGGCGTGGCACTCGCAGGGCGGCCGACGAATCGTAACAACGATGACGGACAGACTGTCGAAGTGCAACGACTCGCCTCTGATGGATCGCCGAACGTGTGTAGCGCGATGTATGGCGCGTGTGCGCGGGCGGCGAAAGCGATTGGAGCGCGGCGAATCATCACGTACACGCTCAACGATGAATCCGGCGCATCGCTGCGCGGCTCTGGCTGGAAACGTGAAGCGGAAGATATTCAATCATGGTGGACGCACGACGGGTCACGCACACCAGCGATTGACAGGCCACATATGGGCGTGCCGAAAGTGCGATGGGGCTTGACGTGGCGCGAGTTACCGATCGAATACGCTCTGCCGCCGCAACAGCTTGGCAATCAACCGTCGCTATTCAAGTTGCTGACTGATGGCTAAACACGAGTCGGCGTCGATCGGTCCTGATCCCGTCGCCCGCCGAGAGCTGGACGAGGCTTGGGAACTGGAACGTCAATTCTGGCCCCCAAGTCAGCGCGAAATCGCGCGGTCTGCATTCAAGGCTGGGTTTCAATCGCGCCGCGCCGAGCTAGACGTCTTACGCGCCGAAGCCAACTGGCAACCGATTGAGACCTGCCCTCTGGATGGGCTGTTCCTTGTATATGAGGATGGCGCAATGCGGATGATGTATCGCACACGCGGCGAGTGGCAGGCGACCGCGAACGCGCTGGACCAGTACGGCGACCCAGATCATCGCATCAAAGTGCGCGAGACGGGCGTGTATGAACCGTCGCATTGGCTGGCGCTCCCGTCCCCACCCACCCAGGAGCCCGACAACAAACCATGACTGAGAAGCGGAAACGGCTGAAGCGTGGCCGCGACTGGCACGGCTGGGCGTTCTACGAAGGCGGGAAGACTGGCTTGGGGATGTGTCACTGGGCCGAAGCTGACAAGCCACCACGCCATGAAGGGAAACCAAGCCCCGATGGCCGATGGGTGCGGGTGCGATTCGTGCGGGTACGGGAGAAGACCCATGATTGACCCTTCGGCGCTCCAGCCCCCCAGGAACCCGACAATCACCTCTCTCTTGTCGAACCGTGTCGCGTGTGTGGTCGGCATCCTGACTCGCATCTGTGGCCTTGCAACCCGTGACCGCCGCCACCGAACGGAGAGAAGTGACCGCATGATTGCTTGGTTTCGTTCCAATCCGCAAGAGCCGTCAGACGTGACAACCACGGTCAGCACGATCAAGACTGGTGATTGGGTTGGGGGTGCGTGGTTCGATTCAGGCTCGGCGCCGATCTATTTCCGCTATCGTCATCAGCCTGACGCTGGATTCGCATATCGCGCAGAGACTTACGACGGGCAGTATTGGTATGAAGCCAATACCGAAGACGCTGCGACGTTTGGGCTCGTGGATATGATTACTCGCCCGCAACGCACTGGCATGGACGACGGCTCGTGATGCGTATTCAGAAGGACCGATAAATGTCGCCGACTGACGCCGCCGTCCTGCGGCAATTCTCCGATCGTATTCGGCAGCAAGCCAGTCGGCCGATGCATCCGTTGATGTACGACATCGCGAATCAATTGTCGAAAATCGCCGATGAACTCGACGCCGCGATCGCCGATAGGCCACAGCCTACGCCGCCGCAGTATCCACATTGGCGGTGTCGGACGCATGGTGCTTTTGATGCTTATTGGGAAGTTGGTTGTCCGACATGCGTCAGAGAAATGAGGGCCGCGCTCGCCGCGATGCCACGACAGCGATCAAGCTGGGAGCACGAACTGTGTCGAGTCTGCGAAGGGAACGGTGTGTTCAAGATTCCCGGCGGTATCTCAATGTGTCCGCGTTGCCGTGGAACCTGCTACGAACCACCAGACGCGGGAGTTCCTGCCGCTGGTAGTCATCATAGTGGTCCCCGCGCGCCGCAGGAAATGGTCGTGCCTGAAGCCACGGTCGAGGTCTGCGGCCTCGCGGATGAACGGCCGGAACGGTGAGCGTAATCTTCGCGCTCTGGCTCGCGGGGGCGTTAGCCACGGTGCCCGATGTGGTCGGGATGCCGATCCTGCATGCCAAATCCAAGATCGCTTCGGCGGGCTTGGCCCTGGGGCGCATCACGGAGGAATCGGCGCCCTGTCCTGAGCGTTGGACGGTGTTGCGGCAATCGCCAGCTGCTGGGGCTCAGGTCGCCAAGACGGCCGCGGTGTCGCTCCAGGAGGAGGAATGAGATACGAAACGCCGGAAGCTGGCGAGTGGGTTACTGAATGACTGACGCGGACGCCGCCGTCCTGCGGCAACTCGTGGACAAATGGCGCGATGCGGCCGCGTATGAGTTCGGCGACTTGTCCAATGTTCAATACGCACAAGGAATGGACGCCTGCGCCGATGAACTCGACGCCGCGCTCGCCGCGCTGCCACAGCCCGTGCCACAACTGCCCACGCGGCTCATCATCAAAACCGTGCTGGTACATGTCGGCCGTTTTCTGAACCTCTCTGATGCTACGTATCTCGAAATGACGGAGACCGTGATGCAGTGGGTGAACCACGATCTAGCTCTGTCGTTGGACGCGGTAGGTCAGCGATCGGAGAACCCCCCTTGTCCACGCGCGCCTCAGGAAATGGTCGTGCCTGAAGCCACGGTCGAGGTCTGCGGCTTCGCGGATGAACGACCAGAGCCCGAAAACCCCTAAAACCGCGCGGGCGGGTGTTATACTCCAGCCGCTATGGGCGACGACCGTCCGGAAACCCCCAGCGAACGCGATGAACGGCTTTGGCTTGAACGCTACGAACGCCAAAAGCGCCTCATCTACCCTGAACGGTACGCGCCGACGTCCAAGTACATCCCTCACGTCGGAGCTGCCGAGAAGACCCGCAATCTCAAGCGCCTGAAACGCGAAGGCGACGGAGTTTAGCCATCCCGAACGTCTATTTGGGCATCCGCGACAAGATGGTGGCCAAGGGCCTGAGCCTGAAATCCGCCAAAATGCACGCCGCGAAAATCTACAACGCCACGCATCCGAACAACCCGATGAGCCCCGCCCATCCCGAAGGCTTGAAAAAACAGATCCGCCATCGGGTCATGTCCCGTCTGAAAGGCTCAGTCGATGCCGCGTGACACGAATAACGAGGTTCAGGATTACGTGATCAGTACGGTGTACGCCGCGGACTATTCCCAGAGTCTCGCGTACAACCTCTGGCGCTACATCAAAGCGAATCCGATCCTGACGACGCCGACGCGCAGCAATGCCACGGCCGCGTGGATGAAACTCATCAAAGACGCACAGGGCAGTTAACCGACTAGAGGAGACGATATGCAGTATTCAGCGGGCGGCAATGCGGGCGCGGCGTCCACCACGGCCGCCACGGCGGGCTTGATCAAACTGGATAATCCCGCCGCGTCCACGATGGCGGCGGCGAAAATCTACGAGTGGAAAGTCGGCCCGCAGGCCAATAGCGCCGATGAGAATTACGGTCTGCGGATCAAACGCCAATCCACGGCGGGTACGTGGACCGCCGTCACCGCTCGCCCCACCGATGAAAAAGCGGGCGGGGCCGTCACGACGGCTGGGATTGCCTCGACCGCCGCTGGCACGGCTGGCGTGGAGCTGGATCGCGTCGGCTTCCACATGCGGGGCGGGTACCGCTGGGTCGCGGTGCCTGGCGGTGAATTGACCGTCCCGCTCACGTTCTCGGCGGGCATCCTCATCGAATACGTCTTTGCCCAGGGCACCAGTGTCCTTGGCGGCAACGTGATGTTCAACGAGTAGGGCTGGTGGATTGCGACGGCTTCATGGACAAGGCGGATTCTCCGCAGTTCCATGACCGACTCGATCGGAAGTTCGGGACGGAGCATTACACCGATGCGCCGTGTGGCTCCATCCATCTCGGGACGGGGCAGCCAGCCTATTGTTGCGCCCAGTGTCCGACGTTGCGGGCGCATATTCTCGCCGCCCCACCCGCTCTCGTCACGTGTGACCAGCCATGATCATCGGCCACAAACCCAACGGCTATACCGTCACCATGACTGGTGATGGGCTCCGTGTCGAAGGCGAAACGCGCCAGTGCGTGCATTGTCAAACGATGTGGACGTATCAACCGGGGAGTGGGATTCAACGGGGCTGGTGTCTGCGCTGCAATGGCTACATTTGCGCGCAGCCGCAGTGCCTCGCCGAACAAGCGCAACGGGCGCGCGATTTCCCTGGCTACGACTGCATGCCTTTTGACGATTGGAACAAACGGCTTCGCGATCGCTACGAACGGCATCCGCGCTTTGCGGTGCTGCCATCAGGCATTGTGGTGGAGCGCGATCATGAGGCGCCTCGCGATCTGGCGCCCGTGGCCTCAAGTCCACGCATCGTGGTGCCATAAATATGAGTTGGAGTCTCACGGACTCAACGGGTATTTCGGTGCAGGGCACCGGCCAAAACAATGCCGTGTCCGTGACGGTCGATAGCACCAATGCGAATGTGATTTTCGTGTTGGTGGCGAGCTACGGCGGGGCGCCACCCGTCGCTGGCGACCTCACGGATTCGCAATCAAATGTCTATACGCTGATCGCGGTGCAGACCGCTGCCGGCGATGCGAATCTGATCATCGCGACGTACTACAAGATCAGCCCGTCGAATAACGCCGCACTCCAAGTCACCTTCACGCCCAATGCGTCGGGCTATCCCGCGATGGTGGTCTATTCCTTTACGCAGGGATCGGCGCCGACGTTCAATACGAATGTCCAGACCGGCACGAATAGCACCGGATCCGTCACGCCGGGGTCGATCGGGAATGCGAATGACCTCGTGGTGGAAGCCCTCGCGTATTACACCGTGGGCAGTAATACGATTAACGGCTCGTTCTCCACCGTGACCGAAGTGGCCTATCTGGCCGCGAACAGCATGGGCCTGGCCACCGCCTGGAAAGAGATTGCGAGTGCGGTCAATCCGGTCTGGACGACGAACGCCGCAAACGTCGTCGCGGCGCAGGCGGCGGCAGTGACGGGCGTCGGTGGCGGAAGTGTGGAAGCCCTCGAATGGAAACAACCGACCAGCCAGCCCTCGAATCACTGGATCACGAGCATCATCGGCACGTAAATGCAGATTCAGATTCCGCCTCCGCACTCCTATTTCACACTCGGTGCCACCGCGAGTGGCACCGTCACGATTAGTACGCCTCTCGTGTTCCATACCTATCAACGCAATATCACGACGGGGCTCGGCAGCATTCCGATTACCGGCACGTACACCGGATCGCCCACGGCGATTCAAGCGAATTTTAATGGCGGCGGCTGGTTCACGATTGCGGCCTCACCGGGCGGCGGGACGTACAGTGGCAGTCTGACCGGGCAAACCGCTGGGCAGGGCACCTTGCAAGTGCGATTCGCCAACGATACGAGCGTGACGGCCTCCGTGGCGACGATCGGGATTGGCGACATTTATGTGTGCATTGGCGATTCCATTTGCAAGGGATCGTTGAGCAACAATCAATCGACGGTCGCCAATGGGAATGGCATCACGGCGACGTGCTGGGAAAGCGGCGCGTGGAAACTCGCCAATGATCCGACGATCAGCGGCGGGGGCGGCTCGTTCTGGCCACTGGTCGGCACACAGCTCGTGGCGGTCACGCTCACGTATCCGGTGGGCTTCATCAATCTGGGCACGGGATCGACGGGCCTCTATTTCCCCTCGACTGGGACGGGTGTGTGGGTCAAAGGACAATCGGCGTACGACAATATTGCCGTCGAAGTGACCAGCGCGGTCATTGGCGAACAGCCGAAAGGCTTTCTCATCCATCTCGGCGCGAATGATGCCGCCGATCCCACGACGACGCCCACACTCAGCGTCTATTCAACCCTTGCCGCGGCGCTCGTCACCAATCTCCGTAATGATTTTTCCGGTTGTACGGTGTTCTGGGCACAACTCGGCGGCTTGACGAGCGGCACGCCGCCCGATCGGCGGAGTGCTATCGATAATGTTCGCGAAACCATTCGCGTCATCTGGAATACCGCGAGTGGGGCGTGGAACGGCCCGGTGATGTATGACATCAACACCGATGATGGCGTGCATGTCACGACGAATGCCAAAGGGCTGATCGTCGCCACCCGGTGGGCCCTCGCGATTATTGAAAAATTCTATGGTGGGACGCTTGGCACGGGGCGTGGGCCAACGGCGACGAGTAAAACGATCAACGGGGCCAAAGATCGCATCACACTGACGTTTTATGTCCCGACCCAGCCGATTCTACCGGCGACGGACCCCGCCGGGTGGCGCGTGCTCGATAGTGGCGTGCTCTCCGGTGCGACGGTCACAGCGACGCGCCTCAGTAATACACAAATCCGTTTATCGCTCTCCTCGGCGATTGTCGGTACCCCAACCCTCTCGCTCGGTAGTAATAACGATGTCGCAGACAACGGCGGTGCCGTGCTCACGGAGCCCACCGATTCGAGTACGAATCTCCTCCCTGCGGAAGCCTTCATCGCTTCGGTCTTGGCGACCGAAACGACGACGATGACACCCGGCTCATTCGGCCAGCCCATGAATGCCAGTCATTGGGACGTGGTGATGGCATGAGTCAGATTCAAATGCCGACGCCCAAGCCGCCGATTCTGGGCGCCAGTGCCGTCTCGCCGCAATCCTACGAATTCGCTCAGATCCAACCGAGTCGCGGCTGGTACGAGCGCGGCTATGGCAATCGGCGCGATGTCCGTCGCCCGCTTGCGATTGACATCGATCCGATCCAACAGAGTTACGTGTTTGCCGTCGGTCAGCCGGTCACACGGCGCCGTCTGCAAATCGGGGCGGCGCGGGCCATCACGGAGACGATCGTGCCCGTCTCGCAACCGCAGACGTATGAGTTTTTCCCCGCCCAACCCGAACTCCGGTGGTACCATCTCCGGCAGCAGCATCGGTTTGATGTGGGCGTCACCCCAGCGGTCCACACGGGGGCCACGACCGAACAGACCTATATCTTCCCGCTCTCGCAACCGTATTTCCCAAAGTACCGCGTCACGGTCGCTGTCGTGCCGTGGGTGGATACGATTATCATTCCGCCCGCCTTCCCGCGGATTCTGACATTGACGACGTGGAATGTGCCCGATACGCTCGTGACGTGGAATACCACGGCGACCTGCACGACGTGGAATGTGCCCGATACCATCATCACGACGGAGAGTTGAGATGGCGTCAGCCCAACTGCAATTTGCGTGTGCGCGCGGAGAAGCCCTGCAAGTGAATTGCACGCATGTGACGAGTGCCACGGATTCAACTCCCGTGAACATCGCCGGCTGGACGATCGTGATGACGGCCCGCGACGACAATGGCAATATCTTCATCAATGAAACCGGCGTGGTCGATGTCGGCCCCAGCGGCACGTATCACTTCACGTTGACGCACGCCGAGACGATGCGCCCGCGCAAAAGCTACAAGTTCGATATTTGGCGGACGGATACGAGTTCCGAGAAGATTATGGGCGTGGGATTTTTCACCGTCAGTGATGAGGTGTACTGGCCCTAATGGCTGATGACCGTTCCTGGGTACCAGAGTACAAATGCTGTTGGTGTGGCTCGGCGTTCGTACAGAAGCATGTCGATTACGTCAAGGCGTGGGTGTGTCCGACGGAGCGGTGTTATGAACGCCAAATAAAATGGAAAATCGTTGATGAAGGCCGCCAGCTCTTTTACCTCCCGATGCCTCGGCTGGTCGAAGTCGAGGAAGGCGTTGCATCGCAGCGATATGGCGCCATTTGTTTGGGCGGCGACAGAAGCGGTGGGAAGTCCGTGGGCTTACGGAGCCTCATATATCGTTACTGTCGGAAGATCCCCAATTTCAGTGCGTTGCTGCTCAGACGCAATTTCCCCGAACTGGAACTCAATCACATGCGATTTGCCGAACGGGAAGCCGACCGCATTGGCGGCTCATGGTCAGCCGCCAAGAAACTGATGACGTTCCCGGCGACAGGCGCCATGCTCCAATTCGGCCACTGCTGGAAACCGAAGGATTACGCGGCGTACATCGGCGGCGACGTGGACCTGATCATGTTCGGGCAGCTCGAGCAGTTCACGCAGAAGCAATTCGCCGAAATCTCGCCGTCGACCGGCCGTATCCGGCGCGACAACTGGCGCGGGCTCGTACTCGCTGAAGAAAACCCAGGTGGGCCGCTCTCGGCGTTCGTCAGTGAATTCTTTATTGACAAGAATCCGAACAAAAACGATTTCCCGTACTACAACCCGAACGATCATCTCTTTATCAAGAGCCAGTTGGACGACAACCCGTGGACGGATCCACGCTACGTCAACAAACTGGCGAATCTGTCAGAAGCACGGCGGGAGATGTTCAGATTCGGGCGCCGGGACATTTTTGAAGGGCAATTCTTCGGCGACTGGAATCCATCGGAGCATGTGAGCACCTGATGCCGCTGTATGGGAAAGGCGCTCGTTTGCAGGATCAAATGCGAGCTTCGCTCGATGCGGCTGATGCGCGCGTGCTTGGCGAGCGACAGGCAAACGAAATCATGCTGCAACATACGCCCCTACCACGCATACAGCCGATGCCGTTGGAAGCGCCAAATCTGGACACACTGCTGCGAATCGCGGCACACTTCAAAGGCGCGAGTCTGCCAGAGCTGATTCAGGCGGCGTTGCACCGTAGGCTTAAATGAACGTCTTCCGTGCGCTCTCGTGGGGCTACAACCGGCCATTCACCGACAGCAGCGAACCGGCCGGGTGTGTGCTCTGGTTCCACGTCAAGCCGACCAGTGCGCTCCACGTCATGGCCGAACTGATGTTCTCGGCGCTGACCGAAGAAGCATTGGCCGGCGAGATTCACAAGCTGGATCGGTCACTCCAGTTTGCGCCGCCCGTGCAATACACGGTCGCAACCCCGGCGCTCTTTTTCAAAAAGCCGACGCACTATCCGGGGTTTATGGGTGAGTACATCGCGGAAGAACTCGCGCGGTACGGCGTGTCCTGTATCCCGGCTGATGATGATGAAGTGAACGGCTTCGCGCGGATTCACGCTCGGCTTCGTCCTTCGCCAGCGGGGCCGTGGTTGACCGTCTCGAACGCCTGTGACCATCTCATCAAAAGCATGGGCTCGGCGCTGTCGCATGAGACGAATCCCGATGAACTCGCCCTTCCCTTGCCCGCCGTGACGGCCTTACGGTTCGGCGTCATGTCCAGACCTTCGCCGACGCTCGAGGTTCAACAGGTGGCGGCGCCTCCCTTCGGAACGCCCGCCTATTTTATGAAGCGGGAACGTGATGCGGCGTCTGGTCAACGCATGTTTGGACAGGCGAAATAATGGCCGCTGGCTATGGCGACGACTCCGCTCAGACCGCAATGGGGGCTCCTCCGAGTCAAGACCTTGAGATGCCAGCGGAGCAAGTGAGGGAATGGATTGCCAGAATTGAGCTAGACAGACAGCGACGGAAGCGGGAAAGCGACAAGTGGAAGGCGCTGTACGAAGCCTATCTGCCGCCGCACAATCAGGGGCTCACGTACGCCACGCAGCAATCCAGTACGGACATCAACAGCAATATCCATTTTCGCAACACGCATCTGAAGCAGGCGGAAATCTTCGCGCAGTGGCCCGAACTGATTCTGACACCGCTCGCGCCGCTCGGCGACCTCCGCAATCCGCAGACCGGCCAGCCGACCTCGCCGGATGAAATCGTCGCCATCAAACGCGCGGTGTTGAACAAGCTCCTCGGCCGGGATCACGCCTATGCCGAACTTACCGCCAAGTCTTGCCTATTCGACATCTTCCAAACGAGCGGGATCGCGGCGACGAAGATCCACTATCAAGCGGATATGCAAGCGCCGCCCGCCGATGCCGCGACTGAGCCGACGCCTCAGCCTGGAGCTATTCTGGGACTCGGCGCTCCAGCCATTGCGCCGCCGCAGCCAGTCGCCGTCAATGAACGCTGGCGGTGGGATCACTTCAGTGCGGAAAAGCTGATCATCCCGGCTGACTGGCATTCGACCATGTTCGATGAAGCGCCGTACCTCGGGATGGAGTTTGTCGAAGTCCTGACCGAACAGGCACGCAAGGCGTACAACCTGCCGGCCGATTTTCAACCGAATGTCTCACGCGACGATCTGGTCATCACCCGAGATACCGACCTCCAGACACCGGGCACCAAGCAACTGTTCAAGGGTGTGGAGATTTGGTTGTATGCCTGTCACTTCGATCCGACCGTGGCGCATACGCAACTCATGCGGCGTCTGGTCCTCATCGATGGCCTCAAAGATCGGGCGAGCATCTATCGCAATTCGCCATACCAAACGCTCTTGCCGAACGGCCGGCTGAGCCCGGACAGCATGATCGGGAATCCGATCCACATCATCACGTTGCGTGTGGCGACGGACACGGCGTGGATTCCAGCCGATGCCGCCTTCACCGATCCGCTGGTCCGCATCGAAAATACGTGGATGGCGCAGGACGTAAAAATGCGGGATGCGAACCTCCCGCGGTTCCTGCACAGCGATAAAGTCACCGCAGCAGTAGACAAGCTGAAGAACACAGATACCGGCCAAGGCGCGGCCATCACGCACGAACTGATGGTACAGGGGCTGGACCGGCTGATCGCGCCGCTCCCGAAACTCGAGCATGCGCAAGCGGACACGCAGGCGCGCATCCAGAATCAGCGAGCCATCACGGAAACGTTGGGCCTCGGCGCCAATCAGGCCGGCGCTCCGAGTCAGACCGTACGGTCAGCGACCGAAGTCGCGACGATTCAAGCGAACGTCAGCGTTCGGCTGAAGGGCGAGCAAAACGCCTTCCTCTCCGAACTCCTCCGCATGGTTCGGAAATTCGATGCCCTCGTACAACGCTACATGACGGAACCTGGATACATCACCATCGTCGGCCAGAACGGCGCGCAACGACTCGTCCCGTATACGCAGGCGCACTTGAGCGGCTACTATGCCTATGATGCCCTGATTGACTCGCAACTCTCGTACGACATGACAACACGTCGAAAGGAATTCACGGACTACATCAATTTTTTCGCCAAGAGTGGGTTCCTGAATTTACATAATGCCGTGCGTCGTGGGTCCATCATGTGGGGTGAAGATCCCGCGCTCATGGTCCAAGATCCAAAACCGCCACCACCGCCGCCGCCCGAACAACCGAAAGTCTCAGTCGCCATCAAAGCGATCGATCTGGCGATTCCTGAAGTCCAGATGTTGCTCGGTCAACTCGGTATCAAGCTGCCGCCGGCTCCATCTCAACAGCTTTTAGAAGCGATTCAGCGGGAGAACGCCCAGCCGCAACACGGGGGGGCGGCCAATAAGGTTGATCTGGTGGAGAAGCATGAAGCGGATCAAACTGGGAATCAGCCTGGTGCGCCGCCGCAGGGTGTTCCTCCGGCTCGAGCCCTACCGCCTGGAGCGGGGATGGTGCAATAGTGCCGCTGTACGATCGCCAATGCGAAGTCTGCGGGTGGGAAGCGATCGATCTGATGGAAACCGTTCACACTGGGCGTGTGCCCTGCCCAGATTGCGGGGCATTGACCGTGCGCGCGTGGCTGACGCGGTTCCCTAGCACGATTGGGGACGAGATGGATCACGTCCAGAAGAATGGCCTCAAGCAGCCCAGACGCTTCCGTTCAAAGATTGAACATCGGCGGTGGTTAAAAGAATCCGGCTGGGCCATCAAAGACGAGCACTGTCCCGAACCTGGGAGCGACAAAGGGAAGCACACCACGGCGTGGGTCGGCGGCGGGAAACAATGGCTGGCGGATGCGGAAGAACTCACGAAACGCAATGGGACCGGATCGGGCAAAGATCCTGAGCCTGAACCATTCCATGTGAACTGGACCTCTGGCACGCTGACGCCGGACGAGGTTTCAAAATACCAGAAAATGGCGAAATAGGGCGTATACTTCACCCAGCCCTGCTATGGATTACGTCCTCGTGCCACGCCATTTATTCGATCGCGCCCTCGTGATTTTGCGCTGGCATCGTGAGAATGAGATGGCCAACGAACTGATGCTCAGTGATTTCGGCGCCCAGCCGCCCTGTCCGGAACCGGGGTATTGCTCTATTCACAAGACGGGGCATCCGCATTCTGTGATGGGACAGGAGTACGTAGAATGACCCCAGTCGAGAAATTCATCGCCGAAGTCCGTGCCTTACTGGCTGGCGTGCCGACCCATCCCGAAGATGGTTCCGTGAATGACCTCGACAAGGCCGCCGCTTGTGAAAGCATCCGCGATGCCCTCACGGCGTACGATGCTGCTGTCGCTGAACTCGCAGACGACGCCCCATCAGGGGAAACCCCGTGAGCGACAACGGCGGCAATCCCGTCATCTTCTCGCCCGATGGCCAGATCGTCGGCTCCAAAGCCAGTGAGCGCATTGAGTTACGTCCCGGTGTCGGCGAGTGGTTGCGTCAGATGGCTGATGTGGGTGAGGCCTTGCGCCTCGGGCTCCACTGCGCGAAATGCAAATGTGATCTGGTCGGCAAGAACAGCGACACCGATCGGGTATTCACGGCGACCTGTGGATGCCGAGAGTTTGTCTGGAAAAACCGCGATTACCGCGAACCGACGACTGGAACCGCTCATTGACACCGGCCGATGCCCGCGTACTCGCGGAAGACATCATCAAACTCAACACGCTGACAAATGCCTCCTATGTGTCCAATAACGGGATTAAGGAACAAGCCAAACTCGCGAATATCATCTTGGATCTGGTGACACAGTTGGAAGCCTTACAGCCCGGGGACGCGATGATCATCACCTATGACACCGTCGGTGGTGAACCGTTGCCGAAGAAACGCCGTGGGCGTCCACCGAAGGCGGGCGTCAAGAAATGAATAACGGTCGGCGCGGCAAGACGTATCGGCGCCTCATCATCGAGGAATGGACGGCCGCTATCGCCGTCGCCGTGACGGTGTGGATCGTGGTGTATTCAATGCTCTAACAAGATTTTGACCGGCGGCCTAGTGCTTCGAACACGAACACCCTGACCCTTCAGGGCGGCCGACGACAAAAGGGACTCAGGCAAAGGGCTGGGTGATCACGGGAAATCCGTGGCGCTCGGCCTTTTGCTTTTGGTCCCTCGATTTGTGGGAACCCCACCATACGGGGAACGGTCAGCGGAACCAGACTCCGCAGAGGCAACATGGAAGCCGTCGAAACACCCGTCACGACCACGCCCGTCTCGAGTCCAGAGCCGACCAGTTCGCCGGCACCTGCCGCCATACCGCAGGCGACTCCGACTCCGACGACGAGCGAGCGACCCAAATCCTTTGCCGAAGCACTGGAACGGGTCGCGGGACAAGCGAAGACTGAACCCCCTGCTCCGGCTGCGCCCGCCATAGTGGCGCCAGAGGGTCAGATACCGCCTGTCATACCCGCCGCTCAGGCTGGGCCGATTCCCCTCGCCGACCATCAACGCATTTTGGAAAACACCCGCAACAAAACCCGGAATGAAGTCCTGGCCCAAGTTGATCGCGAAATCGGCTGGGCGCGACAAGTCCCACGGGAATCGTTTCAGGAAGTCGCGGGCTTCGCGCAACGCTTGCATCAAGATCCGGTCGGGTTCTATCAGTGGCTCGGACAGGAACTCGCCAACCATCCGCAGTACGGTCCGAGGATGCGCGGCGGGAGCCAGCCGACCAACCAAGAGCCCCAAGCGGATATTGAAGTTCACGACGCGAACGGCCGCGTCATCGGGATGTCCTATTCCGATAAACGGCTCGCCGAACGTGAACAGTGGCTCGAGAAGCGGATTACGGCTGGCATCAACCAGCAGATCCAACCCATTCAGCAAGCGCATCAGCGAGCGCAACAGGAATCCGCTCGCGCCGCCTTGGAAAACAAAATCACCCAAGGGGCCGATGCCATGGAAACGCGCATCTTCAAAATCCTCGATGGTCGCAAAGACTTGGGTCCAAAGGTCAATGAACTGCTCCAAGCCGATCCGTCGCTCGATCCAATCGATGCGGCGGTGA
>ERZ1292642.365-Hain-H14-01um-R1-365-length-28095-cov-6_pt1 | contig 28095 bp, 40 predicted proteins | sample MGYA00564403_ERZ1292642 | MGnify/ENA primary metagenome ERZ1292642 (study PRJEB36523, sample SAMEA6512643) | groundwater metagenome | collected 2019-01-09 | study: AquaDiva: Metagenomics assemblies of 32 groundwater samples
CAACGCCTCGGCGGTCTTGGCATCCGCCCAGCCGATCTCGAACGCCAGGCCGGTCGAGTCGGCTGGCGAACGCCAGCGCAGGAAGAAAGCCGGATTGTCACCCGGGTCGAACGCAACGTTCGGCGGGTACAGGTTGACCGTAGCATTGTCCACTGCCCCCGTCGCGCCCCGGAATGCGCCGTTACGCTGGGCGTTGTAGGCGAACGTGGTACCCGAAGCAGCCGTGGTCGTAAAATCCGCCGCGAGCAGTGTGCGGTCGAAGTTGTTCATTTCAAAGTGGAAGTTCGAGAACAGGTTAGGCGCGTTCAGCAAAATACGCCGCGGGTCGAGGTTGTTGACCTTCGCATAGTGCAGCAGGCTGAACGGCTTCTGAACGTTGAGCATTGAGTTAATGCCCGGCATCAGCGCATCCTTCCGTTACCAGCAGCCACCTCTATTTGAGGGGGTGTGGCTGTTTCGATCCCCTCCACGCGCCAGCGATTCCCACTCGTGCGCGTGATCACGAGCGGCTGCGGCTCCAACTGGGACTGGGCCGTGTCCTCCAACCGATAGACATACGATCCAAGATGGCCCAGCCTGACGGCAGGATCGATGTAGCACTCAAAGCCTACGTTCTTCGCCCTTTGGCAGAAGGCATAGTCCTCCGAGAGCAGGATGCGTTCGCCGGTGTCGCCATCCTCATACTCAAACGGGCCGTAGAAATTGTGAAATGCCCACGGCTGCGATCGATGCAGAAGCGGCAAATCCTGGGCCAAGCGCTCGAACACCCGTCGGTGCACAGCGAGAAAGCCCGTGGCGCACCATTTCACGGGTACCGGCGCGTGGTCGAAGGCGTGCTCGACTCGAACATCCGCCATGTAATGCGAGGCAGGAAACGTCCGCGAGGCCGAGCGGCAGACGTAGGAGCCACCGACGATGCCGTACTCCTCGGCCAGATCACAGAGTCGGAGCGTGTCCTCGACTGTGAACCCCACGATGTCGGAGTCGATCGACAGGTGTACGTCGGCGTCCGTCTGGCGCAGGAAGTAGGTCGCCGAGATGCCGCGTGCGCGCTCGATCAGCGCATCGCCAACCTGGGGCCCGTACTGGACGTTCGGCTGCCGCAAGAGCGGGATCAACGCCTTGTGGTGCTCGGCGGCGACTTCGCGCCAGATGCACGAGCCCACGAAAATCTTCACGTTCCGACCGTCTCAATTACAGCTACTGGATGCCGCGCGAGGTGCCTGGCCAGATGGGCCTTCGCCATGACCCCCTTGAACTCCAACCCACAGCGATCGCAGGTGACGCTGACAGCAACCTGTTCACCGTACGTCACGTCCGCAATCGTCACGGTATCAACGTCTGCCTTGTTGAAGTCGATGCCGACCCTCTCGCCGTAGGCTTGCAGGTTGGTCTGATCCCAACCATGCATGACGCGTAGATGTGTCCGCAACGTTCCCACGCCGCCAATGCCCTCGACGGCGACAAAGGGCGGCCGGCCGCAGCGTTCGGGACAGGTGTACTCCTTGATCTTCTTCCCCACGAGCTGAGGGAAGTAGGCCTCTGGGACAGGACAGCGCTCAGGACGGTACCAACGGTACGTGATCGTCTGCTCCACTGGAAACTCGACGGGACCATCCGGGTGAATCAGAATACCCTCCCAGATGTAGCGATCTTTCGTCATCGCTTCATCGCGTGGGTGGCTGCGGTCACCGTACATCCGTTGGTCACGTTCGGCAGAGTTGATGATGCCAAACTGCATCAGGGGTTCAAATCCACGCTTCACGTAGTCGCGCAGTTTCGTGCCACTGAGGCTGTCACCATACACGATCCATCCTGCGTTCTCACCATGCCGAGGACGGCGGTAATAAATAATCTGGTCACCGTCGCCAGCATTAGGCTGACCAAGCGCTGCCCACTGAGAAGTCACACGTACACCATCCCTGTCTGCTCGTCGATGTGGCCATTCCTCGCATGCCTACTGAAGCGGCCACTGATGAGGAAAGCGCACCCTCTGTGCCAGTTGAACTCGTCACCGCGGTAACCCCAGACCCGCTCCGCTGTTCGGGGATGCGGGATGAGATGATTACCAGCCTCGGGCGTCCACGGTGACAACTCACCGACCTTCTCAGAAAAGGGTCCCGACACGAGAAATTGATGGACGTTGGTCAGGGGCTGGAACCCCTGCCCCCCAATCTGCCGCACGAACTCCTCCGCATGATCGAGGAGCGGACGTTTGAGCAGGTCGAAGGGCCAGAGCTCCGGCAACTTCCCCAGCGGCTCCGACTTGAACGGTCGCCCACCATGATTATGGACAAGCTGCACAAGTTCGTAGTCCAACACAACTTTCGTGGCCACGATCTCAGCGATTGTGGCAGCGGAATTGCCCGTGCCATCATAGAGGGCAGAAAAGCCCTCAAACGCCGTGCCGCGGTCCTTCAACGCCATGGCTGGACTTGTCCCCTGTCCTCCTCCTACGGCGGTGGTACCGTAGGTCACAACTGCGGGGTCACGCGCCGCGAACGCCGACATTGAAGCGGTCCGTGGAAGTGCCGCCACCCAAGGTGGACGGTGGAAGCAACCGCTCGGCGAACTGGTAGATGGTCTTCGTGACCACATCCCAGCCGAAGTAGTCCGTGTTCCACCACGGCGGCATGACCTTTGGCGATTGCTGCATGATCAGCGCGACGCCCTTCTTGTGGCAGAACCAGGAGTAGGACTGGTCAGCCGCAGAGGGGTTGTTGTTCGCCAGCGAGGAGACGTGCGTGGTCGCCCCGTACACAGGACGAGTGACCCGCCCAGAACTGACCGCGCCAGTCGGGCCGTAGTCACCAGACACGAACACGTCCTGCTTGAGCAAGGCGGCGTGTGTAGGCGGGCTCATGTAGAAGAAGCGGTCAGTTTCGGGAACGTCGCCATCATCCAGGTACTGAACTGCGCGGACTAGGTTGTCCGTTGTCGGATCGGCGCCGAGCGTGCCGACAAGCTGTGAGAAGGACGACGGCAACGAAGCGAGCCCTGAAGTCGCATCTCCCTCGATGTAGGCCATCAAGGAGTACGCCATGTCGGAGGTGTACTTGGAACGAATGTCGTACTTCGATTGCACCTCGGCGATATCCTCGAACAGCATCCGGCAGTAGGCTTCACGGTTAATCGTGATGTTCTGCTGCGTCTCTGTCCGGTTGGCGATCGTCGCCGCTACGTCCTCGGACTTCACCCGCACCGAGGGATGCGAGATGTCCTGGATGTGGATGATGTCGCCAGACTTCATCACATCTTCATACGACCGATCGACGAGATCGGCAAGGCCGATGTGGGCCTTCGTCGCATCCGACAGATCGGCTTCCCAGACCTCCGGAATGAAGTTCGCTGCTGGCGAAACGCCAGTGGTGTTGATAGCCATGATTACCTTCCAAGCGCGGCAACGGCACGGTCACGCTCCGCAGGAGACATGGCCGCGCGCTGCTCTGGTGTCATCATGTGGTAAGGAACGACCTCTTTCCCACCCGGCGTCATTCCCCGAGTGGTTGAGGGTGGGGTCTCCAGCTTCGACCGGGCCGAAACGCTCTGTGCCTTGGACTCGGCCTCACGCCACTTGACGTTGTGCTTCTCGATGCTCTTCCAAAGCTTTGAGTCCTTGGGAACATCGTCCACATCGAAGTTGCTCGCCGTAAACACGGCCGCCCCATCGATCAGGATCGAGGCATAGCGATCAAGGTTCCCCTTATCCTGCTCCCGCGCCTCGAGCGCGCGTTCGCGATATTCAACGGGAATCTTGTAGTTCGCCATCAACACATCGGGCAGCTTGCGACCAATCTCCACGGAAGCGTAGTAGTGCGAGGCGGCGATTACCTGTGCTGTCGTCTGCTGGAACTGCTGGGAGGTAATCTCCCCGGCGTCCAACATCTGCATCAGACGAGTCACCGTACCCTGCACCTGCTGGTCGGAGCCAGCCTTCAACTGCTGATCGCGTTCGATACGCTGCCGAAGAGATTCCTCCTTACGAGCGAGGAGGCTCTTGATCGTCGGATGCTCGATGAGTTCCGATTCCTCGACTTCCGCAAGGCGATCCGCCCACGAGACAGTTTCTGTCGCATCCCCCAGTACCGTTTCCGTTGTCTCGGTTTCAGGCGTTTCCGTCTGCTCTAGAGCAGGCGACGCTTCCTCCACCAAGAGAGCGGTGTCTTCTGGCTTGACGGCAGTGTCTACAGAGACGGCCTCAGCAACCACAGCAGCTACTCCCTACCTACGAAGAGTATCATCATTCGTCAACAGCAAGAATCGCCCGGCGCTCCCGTTTCCGTAGCACTTCAGCACCTAGGTATCCGTAAGCCACGGCGCGGGCGGCAAGTGCAGGGTTGCCACGAATGAACTGCTCCTCGTAACGGTTCGCAGTTTCGCGCCATTTCGTCACCGCAGGAACCTTATCCATCCACTGCTCAGTCAAGATTTCCACCTGGGCAGCGGTGTAGCCCTGCTGGCGTAGCTCTCGCCGGCGCGTAGATTCCAACTCATCCACACTCTCGAACGCCCTCACATTTGCATACCGTGGGTCCTGGCGCACAGCTTCCCAGACCTGATCACGAAGATCGAAGAATCCCACTTGCTCCAGTTCCCGCGCCACAGCGCGGCGCTCCTTCTGGAAGGGCGTCCCACCCACGCCGATGTACTGATCGAGGATCGCCTGCTCCTGAGGCCTGAGCTTGTTCTCCCACTTATGGAACTGGCGCCAATCAACCCCCCAGGGCCTCTCGGCAGTTTCGATGGCACGGAAATACGCCTCGACAATCGCCACTTTATGAGGCTCCTTCGCCACCTCGCGCATGATCTCGGCCTTGGTCGCACGAGTGGCAATCGTCAGGTCGTGCGTCGCATCTTCCCACTTGCCAATGTCAATATCGCCGCTTTCGTACGCAGCGTCGATCGCAGCCTGCTTTTGGAGGTTACCCGCCGTAACCTCCTCACGGCGCCCTGCCGTACCGCCCTGTTCAATAGTTTCCTGCGACAGCCGAGCAGCAAGATCGCGATGCGTGGCAGCAAACTGAACCTTGGCTTTCGGTGAATAGTCCTTATATTTATCGTCTGTAAGCCGTTGAGCCTCCGCGAAAGCACTCTCTTGGAAGGTATTGACCCCAAAGAACCCTGCTGCCTGATCTACAGAATCAAAGCCGGTAGCTGCCACATCGAGAACATTCGGAGGAATCGGCAACATCCCCGCTGCCGCATCCCCAAGTGATAAATCACCGTACCGAAATCGCCCCTCCGTATCATAACCAGTCTGTAAGGCGGCGCCACCAATGCGCACCAAGTCAGACCCACCAGCGCTAACGAACTGCGCCCAAAGTTTCGCTACCTGGGCTGGGTCTTCATTCTTCAGCGCGGAAACGCTCTTGCCGATTGCATTCACAACCGAATCCTGTGGAAACACATCTACTACGCGCCCACCATCTAGTGTCACCTGCCCGAATCCAGGCTTGAGTGGATCGAGCTGCGTATCTTCCACACCGATGACTGAATCAAGGAAAGCAACCGTCAAAAGTGGCCCTGTCACTGAGGACAACACACCCATCGCCGCGAGGATGCGATTCTCAATTGAAGCTGTGGGCGCAATGAGCTTCGAGAGATTGACGACGTGTGCCACTTGTGAACGAGTCATCGCAGCAGACGTGCGTACGAGGCTCTCGGCTGTAGCACGCTTGGGATTGAGCGCCACGCCGCCGTAAGACCCCACCGCATTCGCCCAATTGGCGGACATCTTACGAACAGCAGGATCGGTGATATCACGACCGGCTATCTTGAGCGAGACGAGCTGTCCCTCGTGGGCGAGATTGCGAATACCAGAGAGCACCGTCCCATACTGCACCTTTGTCAGGTAATCAGTCATCTTGACCCACGGTGCATCGATATGCTTACCAATACCTGGAAGCCACCGCAGGGCCGAGCCAATCTGCGCCTGATTCTGTACTACCGAGCTGCCAAGCCCCTGCTCCACTCCATCAAGAGCAAAGGCTAGGCGCTTACTAAACTGGGCATCGCCCGAATACGCAGCCCGTAACAAGGGAGAATGCAACCCACCAAATAACTCGTTGACCACGCCAAGGATGATCTGTGCGCCACCCCGGTTCCATGCAGCCAAGCCCTGTTGACCAGCTACCGCGAAGTCAAGTCCGAAGCGCAGGTTTTTCGCCTGTTGCACGCGCATCGAGACACCACCCAGCGACTCGCTGTAGGGCGGAGACTTCACTTGCGTCAGAATCTCGGCAATTGCTGGTGGCAAATCCCCCGGATAACGTTTCGCGATCTGCGAGTAAAACATGTCGTTGCTGACTTGCTGAACAACCTTTTCAGGCAATCCTTCAGCGGTCAGCACATCACGCAAGATATTGCGCTGGAAGAGCGCGGCATTAATGAACTGATTATTGGTGTGGCCCTTGAGTTTCCCTTCAACGAACCGCCCCAACATCCCAGTCTCAGTCCCGATATTATCGAGATACGCTTGCGTGCCACGCTCCCAGCGCTCAATAATTCCTACTACACGCTCACTGCCCCCGAGATTCTTGGCGCGCGCAGCCTGCGCCTCTGGTGTTGGGAATAGTTGCGAGAGCCGCGCCTGCACCGCCGCACCACGCACCTTCTCCTGTTCATACGCGCGCCGATCGGCTGCCTCTAATCCTTTCTGCCATCGAGTCAGTCCTCGTCCCTCCGTAGGAATTGCTACAGCTCCAGGAAGCACTGGCGCCCCACGGCTGCGGCGGCCGGCCCGTTGAGGCCCAAGTACAAATGGCATGGTAACTGTAGGCTCAGGCTCGAGCATGGCACTAAGTCTGGCCGAGAGCTGACGGTATCCGGCAGGCTCATTCCTCACACCACGATAGCGACCACCCACCGGGAGACTGAGGCCCGCACCCAGATTGGGCGGCTCTTCCCCAGGTAAAAACTTCCCACGGCCCGCCGCCGACCTTGCCCCGCGCGTACCGAGATTGAGTGAAGGGCCATCATCAAGCGCCTCAGCAAGATCGGGGAAGATTAGCGCCAACAACTTGCGTTGCGCGGGTTCCAAACCCTCACCATTAAGAGCACGTTGGAGTGACTCGGTGGCGGTGATGTAATCAAAGCTCTCAATGCGGCCAGCCTGCCGCGCCCCAGTCACCACATCAAACAGCGAATCACGCTGCTGGGGAGTGACATCCATCGCTTCAGGAACAGTACGCCGCAATCCGCCCGTGCGAGCTCCACCACGGGCATACAGGGCAAGTGACTCACCACTCAACCCACGCTCAGAACCTTCGGTCAGCGCTCCTTCAATGCCACCTGCTTGCATCCTTCTGCCAGCATGGATTTCCGCTTGTGGCACTCCCCCTCGGCGTAATCGAGCCTCAGTAATGAGTACGTTTTTGAGTTTCTGAATAGCGTCGTCTGCCGGCGACAGTTCTAGCGCGGCCCGTTCCGAAATCGCAAACGTACGCAATCCACGTCCAGCCTCACTACGCACACCGGCCTTCACTGCCGTAGTAAGTGGCTTCTTTACGAGGCCGCCGCCCACGATATTGAGTGGGTCGAGGATGGTGTCGCCGGCGAAGCCAACGATGTCACGCAGCGAGGTCTCATCTGGCAGGAATCGCGCCTTGCCCCAGAGGCTTTTATCGCCAACTCCTTGACGCTCCAGAATATCCCCAAGCCCGTACTCACTCGGGTTCTTGAACCCTCTGATGCCAGCTCGCCACGCGGCAGGGTCCAGAGCGCCACCTTCCTCGGCGGCAGCCATCAAGAACCCGCGAGGACGGTCGGCATGTTCCAGGCCGGCCAACAAAGCTCGTCCGGCAGGGGCGTATCGCGGATTGAGCGTCGCGCGCTCGGTGTTGAGGAAGCCTTTCAGCAGGAACGGATCACCAGGAGTCGCTACTTCACCAGGAACTGGCTCGCGAAACTCACCGCCGATCCACGCCGATTCCGTGGCAGCGCCTAGCGAGGTGGGCTCTCGTCCCTCACTACGGCGCAGGCGATCGACCCCGAAGGTAGAATTGAGGTCGCCAAGGCGCAACTCAGGGAAAAGAGTCTTCTGGCGAAGCTCGCGCTCAGTACGATGCCACAGTGCCTCAAACGGCATCAGCGTCCCTTGTAATTCGCATATCTGGCACGCACGCTGGCCTGCGCCTTGGCCTTCGTCGTCGAGTGGCCAACCTTCTTGTTGCTGCCCTTCTTGACGATGTTGTAGCCAGACTTAGCCTTCGTAACCTTCCAGGGCATCAGCGGCTCCTTCGTGTCACCGTCTGGCCAGAAAGCGCCTGCGGTTTCCACTGGTTGATCTCGTACTGAAAGAGACCAGGCTTGATGCCTGAGCCAGCCGCTGCGAGCGCGGCGGCATACTCCTGAAGAAATGGATTGGTGCCAGGGGAGGAGAGGGCTACCGGGTTTGGTCCCATGCCCTGTCCTGCCCACGGCGACTGCGCGAGGGCCTGCTGAAAAGCGGAGTTGAGGAAGCCCAGAGAGCGCTGATAGGTTGCAGCAGGATCACCTGCGCCCATCAGCGACTGCCAGTCAGGAGTACCTTCCGCGTACTGTGGAACACCACGACCGCGATTGGTGGTAGCTGCTGGTGCCGCCTGCCGAGGGAGCGTGTTCAGCAAACCACGCTGCATCATCGCCAGCATAGCCATTGGGTTCGCCGGGCGATTTTGTACAGCGGTCGGTGATGCTTGCTGAGGCAAACTAGGAAGCCCGAGGAAGGGGTTAGTGCCCTGTGAAGGACCTCCGCCCATCCCCGGTGGAAGAGCATCATTCGGGATAACCGAGAAGCCGTCCGTCCGGCCACCCGGCATCTCCTCATGGTTTACGAGCAACTCCGGCCCACGCTCCCCCACCAGCGAGACTGGGGCGTTCGATGTCCCGCCCCGGGCAAACTGCGGAACCGCGACGAGCGTGCCATTCTCATCGACAGTGAAGGTGTAGTCCTGCCCAGAAGCGTCGGGCGTGAACAGATTTGCGGCGTTCTCGGCGATCGCACCATACTGGCTCGGGTCAGGCGGGGCCTCGACAATCGAACCTTCGGCGATGCCCTGCGTGTAGCGTGCCTGCGCCTCAGGACTGTATGGGTCGCCAGTCGGAGAAAGATAGGCAGGGGTTGAAGGCTGCCCTTGCCCCGTGGGCGACGGGGCAAGGGGCAGCGGTGCCTGCAACAAGGGGGGTACCTGTGCAGGCACTTTAGGGAGCCCACCAAGCATCCCACCGGCTCCGGGCGTGAGCCCGAGTGATGCTGCTGTGGGCGGTGTAATGCCTGGAAACGAAGGAAGCGGCACATTGGGCGCGCTCACCTGCTGGGCGTTCAGCAAGTTGGGGCCGCGATTGAGCTCGTCCTGCGTCCCCTGGAGCAAGCCAAGGGGAAGGAGCGACTGCTGTGTGCGCGCATCCTTCCCCGCGGCCATTGCCTGCGAGATCGGCGCCTGACCACCGGCGAGCAGATACGCAGCATTCGCCCCGACATCACCGGGGTCTTTTGCGAAGTTGGCGATGTCCGTCGCCACCCCACGTCTCTGTGCGAGGTTGAACTGCCGGCGTTCCTCGTTGGTCTTGTCAGCCTCGATTTGGTTGCGGGCGTTCTCCACCTGCGCTTGATACTGGAACTGCGCTTGCAGCATCTGCGCCTGTTGGGTGAGTCCGGCTCGCTCGGTTTGAGTACGTTCCATCCGAGATGTGATCTGCTCGATCAGCGCCTGCGTCTCACGCATCGCAGTGGCATTACTCGCCTGCGTCTCAATCGCGAGTTTGTCACGCAAGAACTGGAGATTCTGCTGTTCGAACGCGGTGCGCTGATTCAGAGCCGCCCAATCCTGCTGCAACTTCGCCCAGGCAAGCCGCATTTCTTCAGCAGCCTGTGCAGCCTGTGCGTCAAGTTGCTGCTGCTTGAGCAAGCGGTCCTGCGCGAGGTCTGCTTCACGAAGACGGACCGCTTCGGGGCCAAGTTCAGACGTGCTGACAGAACTCCCCCCGCCGCCAGACCTTGCCTGCTCACCCAGCGTGTAGGGCTCTCCGATCGGCAGGCCATCCGCCCCAATCGGCTGGTACCAGACCAGGCCATCTCTCACGAACTCGGTTACTCGCTTATTGGGCTCCGCGTCAGGGCTCAGAGTGATACCACCTGTTGTCGGTGTAGGGGTTGCCTGCGCTGGTGCACTTCCACCGCCGCCGCCAAGATCGCCAATATCACTGAGTGGCGTAATTGTGCCATCGGCGTTGTGCATGTGAATCGGCCAAGCGATGTGCATTACCTGAGTCCCATCAGCGTCGCAGCATCACGCCTAAACTTACGCTGCCATTGTTCAGCGAGCTTCGGATTGACCACGGTGAGCGCCTGGGCCACGCCTCGCTGCTGGAGATCGATGTAGAACGCCACGAACTCCTCCGGCTTATTCACCGGAATGTCGCCATACGTCTCACCGTCCACCACCAGCGCATCGATAAGATAGTCCACTATCTCCAAGCACTCAGCGACTGCCTGATCCTCGATCTGCTTCAGCACCTTCGGTGCAGTGATGTTCACCTGTTCCAGCCTTTCGGCTGGACAGGGCTGCTCGGCTTCGCCGAGACAGCATTCACCGTGGCCCCATATTCGGCTCGCCCATCAACGGATTACCCTGAAGTGATGCACCCATCCCGATCCCTGGCTGCCGCAGTCCATTCACTGCGGCGACGTTCTGGTTCTCAGCTTCGGGCTGCATGTTCGTCGGAATCGCATCGACGGTCATGCCCTGCTGTGCAGGATTCTGCATCTGGGCCTGCTGCGCCAGCAGCTCGGCTTGAAGCAGGGCGGCGTTCGGAGCGCGCTCCATCAGCGCCAAGAAGAGCCTTCCTTGCACCGCCTGAGCCACCTGCGCGAGGACAGTATTGGGTGGCGCGGGGGCGCCAACGCCCATCACGATCGCCTTCAGACGCTGTACCCACATCCGCATCTGGGCGTCGTGGGGGTCGTCTTCGAGGGCGTAGTCTGAGAAGAACGTCTCGTCGTCGATGAACCCCGCGGTGTGCAATTCCATGCCGTGCTGTTGCAGCACGATACGGTCTGAGGCGGTGTTCGAAGACTGGCGAACCTCGATCCACTCCACCAGGTCTTTCGGGTCGAACTCGATCAGCCCCCGCACGTTCTGGCCGCGGTTGCGCGGTGCTGTGACCACGTACACCGGCACGTCGAGCAAGCGCAGCCAGCGTGTCCACATCCTGAAGATGGTAGCCACTGCCGCAGCGTGGTTAGCGGTCGGTTGCTTGAGGTCTTCCTGCGCCTGCGTGATGGCCTGGCGCCACGTCCAGGCGGGACCGGATGTGGCCCCCTCGCCCTTGCTGATCGTGGATGGCATGGCGTCTTTCATCTGCAAGGCATACACCTTGAGCAGCTCGAGCAGCAGGTCGGCATCGATCTTGAGTTGCACGACCGTGCCCTCGATCGCCTGCGCCTGTGCGGGATCAAGTCCGGGAACAGTCTCACCAACGAGAATCTTTGGCTCACCAGAAGCGGGGTCTACGAGCAGCGAACCATCAGCCTTTTGCACCACCCAGCGAGGAATGGCGTTGTACGCGGCCACCGCAGACAACAGCGTCTCGACCTGGTTGAGCAGCGGCGCGTAGGCGAACACCGACTCCATCGGCGAGGAATACTCAGCGCCGGGCTTGCGCGAGCCAGTCCTGATCCCAGGTACAGGCACCAGCGGTACCTGCCCAGCGCCATGCTCGGCCTGCCAAATCACCTTTCCGCCACTTGGCGATCCCGAAGCAGAGACGAGGTAGTACGACCACTCGCGGTCGAAGAAGCGCACAAGATTGAATGTAGCGCCAGGCTGGGAGTCTCGCTCGCCACCAGAAGTCACACCCGCGATCACCTGGCCGTCGGACCCGAGATACACGCCGAAACGCTGTGCATCCGCGGCAGTGACTCCAAAGTGCCTGGCCACACGCAGGGAGAGCTCTGTCCCAGCAGCGAAGTCCGTTGTTGGAATCTCCTCGATAACGTAACCGTACTTCATCCCGTCGGCGTCATAACGCGCGCGCACCATGTCACCTGGCAGAGCCTCTAACGTAAACAGCTTGCGCGCATTGAGTGCGTCGTCCTTAGCCTTCTCACGTCGACGCTCGGTCCACGCTTCACCGGACTCCATGAAGCGTCCATCTTCGTCGGGGACAGGTGTGACCTTCCCAGCACGCTTCAGTTCCTCGATTTCCTCATCTGAGAGTTCGTCGTAATACTCACGATCTGGCAATCCCCAGCTTGCGTCCGCTGGCAAGGTGAGGTACCAGCCAACACGGAACGCCGACTGTGCCCAGGCGATCTGATACTGCAGCGCGGCGCCGCCACAGGAGTCCCAGATCGAGACCAACAAGCGCTCCTGCTCAGCAGCGGTTTTCTCAACCTTCTCCGAGACGGTCTTACCCTCAACGATGCGCGGGATAATTGGCTGCGGAGGGTTGGCTGCGGTACGAGCGGCGTAGTGCTGCACACCTTCCACGACCTCGCCAACAACGGTCTGGATGATAAGCGTGGATTCGTCGTATGGCTTGGGGATGTGCACACCAAGCGCACTGGCAGTGGCCTTTGTAAAATCGCGCTCGATCAAAGCACGGCGGACTTGCATCCGCGCGACGTACTCAGAGAAATCCGTCTCCAGGCGTCCGATGATCTCAGAGAGTTCGCTTTCAGCAAGAGGCATTACACGGCCTTTGTCGCAAGCGGGCGTCCATCGAGCGCAGTTATCGTAGCCCCCCGGCGCAAGAACCGCGTCAACTGCATCAGGGCGTAGCGGCGGGCGTCCATCAAGTCACCGTGGTGGTCTACCGGCGTAGCCGTCTGGTAGCGCTCCTTGGTGTTCGGGTCGAGGTTTTCACGCCACCTGTACCCGTAGAACTCCTCGATTGACCGAACACAGCCCGGATCGATCGTGAGCCGGTTGTTCTTGAGCAGGAACTCGGTGAGCTCCATGCCCTCACCACGTGCCTTGTTGGCTTTGCGGGCCGGGAGCCGAAACTGCCGCACCAGCGTCGCAATCGCTACCTGGTCGTGGTCACACTCCACCGCAATCAGTGGTGCGCGGTCTTTCCACTTCGCAATGAAGCCACCGATCTCATCAATCGAGAGAACGCCCGGGATGGCCATCTCGGCGTACTGGTGGATGTGTTCGTCGGGGGTGAGGCCGAGGATGACGACAGCGTTAGGGTTACCTGGTGATCCGCCGAAGTCCACGCCCGCCACACGTAGCCGGCACTGCTCGAAGCTGTATTTGGGAGCGGCGACGTGGATGCGCGCGTCCCAATCCTGGTACACCAACCCAGAAAGCGTCGTAAACGCCTCGTCATCCGTCGCAGGGTTTTCACGGCGGAAGTCAGCGATGAAGCCCTCAAAGGCCCGCTCCTCTCGTCTGTACCAGGCAGCGTCTCGATCAGGACGTGAACTCCACGGAAAGAACCGCGCGTCGTACCCATTCTGCCCCTTCCTCGCGCCATCATAGATGGTATGAAAGAAGCCATGAGGGCCGTTCGCGGTGGAAACCATGACGAGCTGCCCGCCGTCGGCCATCGTATTCCGATACGCACGGTAGTTCTCCTGTGCATAGGGATGAAACGCGGCCTCGTCAACCGTAACGAGTCCCCCGGTGAATCCTCTCCCGGCGTCGCGCGTCGAGGGAAACGAGTAGATTCTGCCGGCACCCTTGAAGTGCAACTCATCTTTGTTATCCGTGAGGATGGGCATCGTCAGCTCTCGAGGGAGGCGATCGTAGATGAAGCGGGACTTCCGAAGTAGTTCTCTGGAGTAGTCCTGACCCTGGGAAAACGCAAGCACGTTCCGCCCGCGGATCATCGCGACGTACAGATCGTACGCCGCCAACAACCAAGATATCCACAACTGCCGGGCTTTGAGGATCACCACCGAGGCTTCGTTGTCGAGGTCACGTGCAAGAGCTTGGATGTGGGGCCAGTCCGGAGCCTGCTCCTCCCGCCCTTGGACATCCTCCGTGATTACAAACCAGAGGAAGTGACGGAAACTCTTGAGCGCGAGCTCCCGTCTGAGAAGGACCTCCTCCTCGCTAACCCTCGAAGGGGACGCGCTGGTAGTCAGATTCCATCCTCCACGAATGTGATAGCGGTTGCGAAAAGGAGGGCTGCGGTGATCACGGCACCACCACCCCTTCCCCCACCCTACTTCGGCTCCGACTCGCCGTCCGCACGCGGGAGCATCGAGAGCGCGGCCTCAAGCTCCTCGATACTGCGCCGCGACGCACCAGGGACGATGATGCTACGTGCGTCGATGGTGATCGGAGAGTCAGCCTCCAGCATCCCCAGAATGCGTGCAGCGAGCTCCACGCTCCGCACCGCTGGAGCGCGCACCGCGACTCGCTCGTCCTCACCGTATGTGCGCAGCCGGCCGGCCACCCAACCCTCATCCAGCCCCTGCTCGGCGAACGCGGCAGCGATGGCGGCACGGACTGCAGGGCGCTGCGCTACTTCGTAGCCCCGCGAACCGGCAGCCCCAGCGTTCGGCGTTGAATAGCCCGCAATTCGTGCAGCATCGGCGGCGGAATCAGCCTGGCCAGATACCACGGCCGCGACGAAACCACGTTCGAGGGCGGACAGTCCAAAGTCGGTCACGCGCATTACACGAGAGTAGCAGACGAAGATTCCCTTATACATAGGGGTGAGATCAACAACATTCGATATCAGGCCCCGCGGTCCCGGGCGCTATCCTCATTAAAGTTGTAATATCTACACCATGCCCCTTGACAGGTACGGCGTACAGGACGATCATCCCCTCCGGCGGCACTCGGGGGAGTGCTCCGAATGAGGAGGGGACACACAAAATGGCATGGACTCCCAGGATGAGGTTCAACGCGGGGTACTGGGATGGGCGCAACGCACAGAAGCGCCCGCGCACGCAATGGCTCGACGGAGTCCGCTACGGACTCGAGGGCGGACATTTCGACGCCATCTACGCTCAGGGAGTGCGTGCTGGCTACGCCGACGACTCCGGCACCGACACTTCCGATGCCGCATGGAAGGGGCGCAGGACACTCCAGGCAGAACGTCAGCCATCCTGGATGTCCAACTAGCACCTCCGCGGCACGCTCCCGAACCCTCGGGGGCGGCCCGCGCCGATTACACCTAGCGCCGTACGTGGTCCCTGATACCGATCGGGGACCAGAAGGGAGATTCTGATGTTCGACCGTATCGCCATCGCCGAAGGCCACTACGTCGCAGCGCTCGATTGGGGGGACTACGCGAAAATCACCAGACTGCAGCGCATGGGGCTCCGCACCTCCCCCCTGCGCGACACTCATGCCGCGCTAATCGAATCTGCACAATCTGGCGATGACATCGCGCATCGCGCCTATCACGTTGCATCGAGGCGCTACCACGCGGGGACCTAGCACGCCGATTTCTTAGCGCACTCCACTGAGGGCGCAAGAAGGGAAAATGGGAAGGACATCACGATGGGACGCGAGCAAGACGGCACACTCGGACTGACGGGGCACTTGGAGGGCCTGATCCGAGACGAGGCGCGACGTGCCGGCGTCTCGATCGCAACGGAGCGCGAGGCATTGCGCGCCGCCGCCCGCGTCGCCCGGGCGCGCAATGCCGCCCTCGGGCGCAATTGGGACGCTGGGCCCGTGCTGGAGGCCGCCCGCATGGAGATCGACCGCCCATGAGCACGCCGATAGACGGCGAAACGAACGGAAGGGGATTCAGGATGCCTCGCAGGTTCAGACAGTCTGTTGAACAGATGCGGCGCTACGCCAAGAACGCAGACACGCGCGCTCACGATGTGTACGAACGCTCCCACCAAGCCACAGCTGGCATCCCGATGGGGCAGCCTATCCTGCTCGGCCATCACTCACAGCGCGGCCACGAGAAAGCCATCGAACGCTCGCACGCCCTCATGGACAAAGCGATCGAGGCTCAAGACCGCGCCTCCTACTGGACCCGCAAGGCCGATCATGCCGAACGCTACGAGAACGCCGTCGATGAGGCGCTCGCTCACAACGTCGAGGGGCTCCAGATCGGCGATGAATGCATCGCCCGCTTCACCAACTCGGGGAACATCCTCACCTTCCCAGGTGTGATCGTCGGACGGACCACGCAGGATTGGAAGGTCCGGGCGGCGGTTGGCGTCTGGCCGGGCGAGGAGCCGGGCCGTGTGTTCAAGATCGCCGCCGCCGGCTCCCGGAAGTACAGCGCCAACAATTGCGTCAGGAAAGCCTAATGACAAACCCCATCCTCGAAGCGCGGGAGCGAGAATTCTTGCGGCGCTGCAGTCCCGATATGCTCGGTGGTTACGAACAAGGCTGGGACGTGGCAATGGACACAACGCGCCCCATCATCGAGGCCGCCATCGCCACCTGGCGCATCATCGCATCTGGGACGCCGGACGGGGTATCCGTTGCAGGACTAGGTGGAGCCGGCACAAACGCACTCACGGCGGCGGAGAATTGGATCGCTGCACTTAGCTAGCACGTTCGCGCGTAGGGCTTGATCTCTCATCGAGCCCTTAGCGCGCCCGTCCTGGGCGAGCAGTGGAAGAGAGACCTCATGACCAAGCGCGAAGCAGTCACAGAGCGCCGGCGCCTCGAGCGCGAAGGCTGGGCCGATGTCTCGATCATGCGCTCTACGCGCATCGGTCGAGGCAGCCTGACCTACGTCATCGCCGCCGTCGATCCAGCCACCGGCGTACGCACCCCCTGGCGCGCCGAGCCTGGGGAGATCGGAGCCTCACAGTGACCTCAGACGTACCCCCCGTGTCTCTCCTGCTCCACCTCGATCTCGATACAGACACCTATCTAGACGCCAATGGGGAATTCGATTGGCGCCAGTTAGAACGGGATATCCGCATCGCGGAGGATGCATCGTGAGTGACGCACTCAACTTCATGCGCGCGGCCAGGTGGCCGAATGACGTGGCCGGCAAACTAATGTGCGTCGATTGCACCATCGCGGACGGCCACGATTACCGTGCTCACATTCTCGATGTGGGGCCCCCTTCCTATCTACCGAGGAGTCACAGTGACTGGCGCGCCGAGCCTGGGGAGATCGGAGCCTCACAATGACCTACATGAGCGTTTACCTCAGGAAGGACGTAGCGGCAGCCCTCGCCGCGCTTTGCGCTCGCTACCCCGAACGATCGCGCAGCGCGCTCATCCAGGACGCGATCATCGCCGCGGCGAAGGAGATCAAGTGACACACCTCAGACCAATCAACTACCTACCACGATCATCGTGGGACCAGGCCGGTATCCTGCGCCAGCAAGCGAGGGAGCGCGCCTTACTCCAGGCCTATGACCGTGCTCGAGCACGCTATCGCTGGCGCCGGCGCGCTATCGCCTGGGGCGTGCTTATCCTCAGCTTCGGCTGGCCGGTGGCGGCCTACCTCTGGATTGCGTGATGGAATGCCCACGATGCAAAGGGGGGATTGTCCGGAGCTACGAAGAGCTGTGCTGCCTTAATTGCGGCTGGTTCCCACCTCCCAAAATCCTGCCACCGGCGCTGAACTATCGCACTGAAACGGGGCACCGTCGGCGCCAGCCGATGCATAAAGGAAGGCCACTATGAGCACGAGGATCACAACCCCGCGCACGGCCTCAGCTGGCATTGCGTCTCACTCGACGAGATTACGAGATTACGAGGTAACGAACATGGACAACGCTAAACCGATCGATGTTGTACTTCACCTCAACGTGGTCACGCCATACGACGAACGCACTGATCGAGGCTGGAGTCTTGACCTACTGGAGGATGAGATTCGCGCTGCGCTCTCAGGGCTCTGGCGCAACGCGCAGGATGCCGAACTCGACTCCATCGAGATCATCGAGCAGGCACCGGACACCAGCGGGTACGAAGCCCCGTACTCCGATGGTCCCTCGGACACCAGCTACCGTCAGCACATGACCGACGCAGGACGCGGGGGACTGCTCAGGTGAGCGGCATCGATCGACTCATCGCCACTGAGGATGGATTCTGCCAACACTGCGCTACGTGGACGCGGGTACGTCCACCCGATGACATGATCCTCGTGTCACTCTGCGTCAGTTGTTGGGCGCTCCACTGTAAACGGCTTGACCAGGTTGCCGCGTGGATGCGTGAGATTCGATTAGCGCGTCAATAACCTCGCGCCGGCTAGATAGTGCGCGGTACACGTCTTCATCGACTGTACCGCGCGCTATCAGGCTGTAGTAGGCCACGATCTTGTGTTTCGAGTTTGGTCGGTGGATGCGGGCGCGAGCTTGGAGCCACTGGCCCAACGAGTACCCGACGGAGTAAAACACCGCCAGTCGAGCCCGCGTCAGGTCCACCCCCTCCGACCCGCTCGCCACCTGTGCTATCAGGACTTGCGCCCCGCCAGCCTGCCACGCCTCGAGCTCACGCACCCTGCCTGAGAGTTCCAATCTCGTTACACCGGCGGCATCGCAGGCTCGGGCTACCGCGTCAAGATCACTGTGGAAGCGCGCGAAGGCCACAACCGGCTCCCCGCCTGCGTCCTCCAGGAAGGCCGCCAGCGCCTTTTCCTTCGCAGTGCTTACCACGGTGCCGCTTGCTGCGCCCTCGGGTCGGAGCGTGCCCCCAGTGAGCTGTGCAAGCCTCAGGACCAGCACCATTGCGTTAGCTGCGTCCACCGTGTTCTCGCCAAGCGCCACGGTCAACTCGCGCTCCAGCTCGCGGTACAACTTGATAGCTGCCGGTTCAAGGTCCACCTCGATCGCGTGGTCCTGTGGCTCCGGTCGCTCTACTACATCATCGGCAAGTACACGGTGTCCGATACGGTAGATGCGCTCGTGGAGATCGTCCAGATCGCGCATCTTGAAGCGCTGGAGGTCACCACCACGGCCACGACTGAATACCAGGTCACGATCCCGAAACTCCGCATACGTGGCTGGTCGCAAGTACCTCGAACGGAACTGCGTGTATGTCTGAAAGCCTAAAGGTGATGTAGGTGTTAATAGCCTGACGACACTCCATGCATCTAATGGTGAGTGTGGGGTTGGAGTCCCACTCAAGCCTAACCGCAGGGGTATACCAGTAGAAAGTTTTGCTCCGAACCTCGCCTGTTTCCCGCTCGGCATCTTGCATCTGTGCGCCTCATCGTAGATCACCAGGTCGAACTGGCCCTTAAGTAGCGACGGCGTGCGCCACATACTTTCGTAGTTGATAATCACCACTTCTCTCTCAAGTGGTGACGCGAGTATCGCCGCACGTTTACGCGGGTCCACGTCGAGCCTGCGTACGTCGATGGTGGGCATCCAGTATTCGGCGATCTGTTCCACCCACGTTGCGATGACGTTGGCCGGACAGACTACAAGCACGCGTTGTGCACCAACGAGTATCGCTATCTCGATGGCTGTTCTGGTCTTGCCCGTGGCCATGTCATGCCAGAGTCCGAAGCCCCCTCTGCCGTGAGTAAGTTCGCAAGTAGCGAGGTCAATGGCGTTGAGCTGGTGCTGCCAGAGCGGGGGATTCATTCAGGCAGCACTACCGCCCAGTAAATACCGTCGATGTGCTTTTTGGTTCGTACGTTGATGCCGTGATTTCGTCCAGACATTCGTAACACCACGCAAGCCGTTCTGGTTTGCCTGTCATCGGGGAGTTGCCAGGGAACCCCCGGTGTCGCTGTTCGTAGGCTCAACAACGCCCAGCCTGGGGGCTGTCCACCGCCGGACATAAAGTCTTCAAGGGTTGGAATGGTTGGCATAGGTTCTCCTGTGCAGGTGTGGCGTATCGCAAACAGAAGAATACCATGCTCGTCAAGTCATTCCCTCACGTTAGGGTGAGAGTGCATCCAGGGACACGCCTGGACACAGTAGGGATGCAAATTTTCTAGATTCGATTGCATCCCACTTTGAATCTGAGGATGCAATCTGAGGTTCCCCAGATTTCTGAGGCCCATTTTCACGATCGGGCTAAAAAACTGCATCCTTTGCATCCTCAGATTCAAAGTTGGATGCAATCACTTCTGGCCCTTTTTGCATCCTGACGCATCCACCGCCGCATCCCTCTTAGTGCTAACTACGATCATATATAGGCATGGTCCATGCCCTGACCGTCGAGCGGCGCCCCTCGGCGTCCTCGCAGTGGATGTTCTGGCTGATCTTGCCCCCGGCCCGCACCCAGAAGCGCCGCAGTTCGGCGATGCTGAGCTTGTCCTCGCCCTCGGTCACCTGTACCCAGCGCATGAGTGCGGCACCATTGACGACGTAATTCCCTTCGATGATCATCGCGCCGTCGCGCAGGCGCTCGCGACGGTGCTCTGCTTCGGTCTCGGGCGCTCCACCGGCGGCGATGTACGCCTCGAGCCAAGCGCGGATTAGGTCTGCGGGGTCGCTCACCTCGCCGCGGGCCTCGGCCATGCGCGCCAGCGAGGCCGCGTTGCCCCACCACTCAGGGGCCTTCATGGGCGGCAGCGTGGCACTGAGGTTGGTCGAGAGCCGCCGCTGGATGGCCGTGTAGGTGCCGAACACCTCCTCGCTCATCCGTAGCTCGCCATCGACCGTCACCAGCACGAACTCCATCGGGTCGCCGAGCACCCGATACCAACGCAGCACGCCGGGGACGTTGAGCTGCGCCCAGCGCAAGCGCGCCGCCTCCTGGGGGTCGCCCGAGGTCAGCGCGGTCTGATTGCCCAAGACCACCGCCTCGACGCGGGCCTCGATCTCCCCGCGCCGCCGCGCCACCGAGATCGTGCGCCCGAGGTAGTCCAGCCGCTCGCCCTTGGACGGGTCGCCAGCCTGGCGCCGGTGCTCGGCGATGAGGTCGGCGATCTCGCTGTCGGTCCAGCCAGCGCGGGCGGCGAGCCCAGCGATGCTCATGTCGTAAGTGCTGAGGCTCTGGTCCTGAAAGTCAGGGCGCTGGTGCTCCCAGCTCGCCTTGAACTTCTCGTCCTCCTCCATGAGTAACCGGAACTTCTCCGTCGCCTGGATGGGTCCGGGCTTCCAGTCCTTCGGCAGCTCCGCGGGCACGATCCGCCCCGGCAGCGTCGGGTCAGTGTCAAGCAGGTAGAGCTCGAGATCGGTGCGGGCGTAGCGCCGATCGGGGTAGTTCTCCAGGTACTCCACGGGCTTTACGTCAAGCGGGTCCGAGAAGTTCCGTGTGTCCGGCAGCCGCATGATCCGCGCAAGGTCGTGTGTGGGGTCCACGTCCCACTCACGGGCGCGGGCGCGGGCGCGGATCGCCTCTTGCCAGGTCTGGACCATCCAGCGCGCCTCGGCACGTTCGGCCTCGTTCTCCAGCTCCCAGGGTTCCTTGAACAGCCACCAGGCATGGATGCCGTGCCCCGTGGAGATGACCATGCTCGGCGGTTGCGGCATCGAGGCTGCCAACTCCACGGCGGCATCGATGGTCGGCGGCAGGTTCTGCTTCTTGTGCGCCGCGTGGCGGTAGTCGATGTCCACCCAGATGCCGGCGATGGCACTGACGTTCTCGGCCAGCGTGCGTGAGCCCGCCGAGCCCGCCACCGGCCCCAGTCCTACCCCGAAGTAGACATCGGCGCGCTCGCCCAGCAGCTCGGCGCGCGCCGTGGCTGCCGCCAGGTCCTCGGGCGCGCGGAACCAGTGCGAGCGCCCATCGTGCTTCGTCCACAGGTAGAGCCAGTGGTCCCTCGCCAGCCCGCCAAAGAGGTCATCGAGGAATGAGGTCACCGGCAGCGTGCTACAATGCATTGCTGGGCTGCGCCGTCGCCGCTCAGCGCGTGTGAGTGGGTGCCCCCGTGCCGGTGACCACATCCGCCTGCGAACGCTGTGGCGAGGCTTACAGGAGGCTTAGACGGTGGCAGCGTTTCTGCTCGCCAGCCTGCCGTTGGCAAGCGTGGGCCGTGGCTAATCCGGGGCGAGTGCCGCTCCCGCCCGGCTGCGTCCGCTGTGGGGCAGCTTTCGAGCGCCGTCAGGCGTACCAGCGCTTCTGCTCCGACCGCTGCCGCAAGCGTCATTGGGCGGCCTTGCGCTCGGCTACGCAGATCGTGTCGTTGTGAGCGCCGCCGTGGGCAACCAAGAGGATTTCCTGTATCTCGTAACCTCGGGATTTGCCGAAGCCTACTGAGTTCCAGCCAAACGACAAGGCCACTCCCCCTGGGCGCAGCCTGGCGTCGAGGAGATCGCGCACGTCTTTGTAGAGCCGGGCGTTCTGCGTATCCTCAGTGGTGACTGATCGTCCAATTGACTGGTATAGCTCGCTAATTTGGCGGGGTGAGTAAGGTGGGTCAAAGAGTACAGCGTCTGCCGTGACTTCAAGCATTGCTATGAATTCTCGTGCGTCAAGGTGGAACTGTGCCAGGCTCGCCGGGTTGAGGTCGTTTGTCACTGTGCCCCGTGTAGAGTTAGCGGCAAAAGGGTCAATGTTAATGGCGCCTTCTTCGAGCCAACGGTCAAGGAAGGCCGCGATCGGTAAGATTGAGAAGGTATTGCCGTTGGGCATGGCCCACTCACGCGTCATCTTCATGCATTCCAGCCCCAGCGGTGAGAGTTGTAGAGCACGCCGTGCGCCATGCAGCGGAACTTGCCGCGCTGCTGCTCCTTGCGATTGCAGCCGCAGCGGGCGCAGGTGTCGGTATGAACGCGCGGGGGCTTGGGCTCGATCATACCCGTCGCCTTTCTTCCCGTCTGATGCGCTCATGCTCAGGCGAAGTTGGCATGATCATTAGTGGCTCCACGCGTAACAGCACCCTTACCCGCCCTTCCTCCTGCGTCGAGTCTAAGATGAGCGGGGCGCCCAATACTCTTGCGAAGAAAGGTGGGCGGCCCCACTCTACCGACATCCATCCGGGCGATGCTTCAGCCATCACCTGGTCGAGGTTCTTCGGGTGCATTCGCCACTCGCTGACCTTGAATCCATATGACGCGGCTAGCGCTTTGTACGCGATTATGTGGTCCCAGTTGGAGTACGTGCTGCCCCACGTTTCCTGCATCAGGAATAGAGGTTCAGGCACTTGGAGCTTCCTCGAAGGGTGCGCCCATCATGGCGTGTACGTCGGAATGGTGTTGAACATCACAACGCCCTCGTGGTTATGGAACAACTGAGCGTTTTGGTACTGCTCCGCCGTTTCCCCGATTGCCGAGACCGCAGCGATGATGCTCGCCCACTCCGCAGCGGGGATGTTCAGTCGCAAAATCATGTGCGGTTCCAGTTCGTGGAGACCAGTCGCCGCGCAGTGGGGGCACTCGTAAGCGAATGGAAACGCTACGCCGACCTGTTCGCTGATCGTCCCATGCCCACCGCAGTCGATGCACACGGGCAAGGTTACACGTACCTCACCTCCGGCATCACCTCCGTCGAAGCGCTCGAACGTGACTCCGTGCCGCCAGTGAAAGCTCATCGTTTTCCTCCATCATCGATAGCGTTCATGACGATCAACAGGCCACAAAGAAATGGCGTAATGAACACGATGAACCAAGCCCACTCGTTGGCGCTCATCCGTTCCTCGCAATCGCCGCGTTGGACCACATCATCACTTCTTCGAGCGCCGTGATGGCGAGTGACGCTTCACGGCCAGGAGGGAGCGCCGCTACTAGGTACTCGGCGAGACTGAAACACGCGCCGCGTACCTCAGCATGCTTGTCGCCGGTCGTTTCGTTTGCCGGGTGGAAGGCGAACCTGTTATTGAGGTCCGCTGAATCGATGCTGCGTGGTGGGTTCATACTGACTCCTTTGCTACGAACTCGTGGTGTTCCTTTGACAGGCGGAAGGCTCTACATGGCTTGAATCCATGCGCGAGATTGTTTGGTAGCAGGCATCGTCCCGTCAGGTCTTCGTGTTGTCGACGATAATCTCCGCATTCGCACACGTCGGTTCGTCGCCCCTCGTGATGAAAAAGATCGGTGGACTTGCAGATGGTGCACTCGTTCATACTGGTGTGAAGTCCACGTAGTATTCGTGCTCCAACTCGAACTGCTCTGAGGCTTCGAGGTTCACAATGCCAAGTTTGATCTCACCTGTCGGCGTAGCATCCCAGAACTTCGAGTTCTCGTGCGCCGGATCGTTGTTGGCGTACACCGGGACAAGTATCACGGTGCGCGTCTCGGCCTGACCGTACACGTCGCGGCCCTCGACCTTCTCACCCGTTTTGCGTGAGCCCAGTGTGCGCTCGATACGTGTGACTCTGAACTTGGCTCGAACAGTCATAGCGCGATCTTCCTTCCATTGCGCATTGTTAGAACGACTGATGGTGGATTGGGTGGGTTGCACTTAGCGCATGTAGCTGAGCCCTGCTCCTCTTTGGAGACAAATTGTGTCGGTGGTCGTGTCCCGCAGATTGCCCACTTCCGCCCCCACTGGTTCTGGATGTGTGTCTTATTCATGCACAGCTCCACGGCGCCCATGAGCGTCCGGCCCGCAGGTAGATGATCCACTACGCCGGCGTTGGTCAGGTTATCGAGGACTCAACAATCCTCGCTTAGTGGCGTTGTTGCCGATGTTGGAACTATTACTAGGCCACACCATCGACACGTGTAGTCTCCAGCAGTTGTCCAGCGTCCGAACTCGTGTCCCTCACGATTACAGTCGCGTACGGTGGTCATGATCGACCCTATTCCGTGTAGCCAGTGATAGATCGCGCGGCGTGTAGGTTCTCATTCGGCGAGAGCAGCGAATGCCGGAGGCGGCACCGAGATAGGCGCCGCCTCCGAGGAAAGGGGGTCCGCCACCGAAGTCCATTCGGCGACGGACGTGACGGCCACCGCGATTGGAGGGATGATCCGGTGACCGTCACGTCCGGCTCCGAGTACCTCATTGGTTGAATTCCTCTCGAGCTAGTACAGCGCAGGTGCTAAATAGTTCTCCCCAGCCCCAATTTCTCACCTGCGCTGTACCTGCCCCCCTATCCCGAGAGATAGGGCGCAGGGCCTTTAGAAAGGCAAGTCATCATCAGCAGGCCTCGTTGGCGTCGCCTGCTTTAAGAAGGGTGCGATCGCAGTCCTGTAGGACTCCATCACGGCGCGTTCCTCGGGCTCCAGCTTGCGTACAGCCCTGAAGGTGGCACGACTGTACTTGATCCCGTTACCGCTGGTGGCGTTTTCCAGGCCAATGCTGGTCTCTACGCTGGTCAGCGGCTGGCGTACGGCGTAGCCCTTAGCCTGATTGAAGTTCGTTGGTGAGAGCAGCACCAGTAGTGGCAACATCTCACCTTCGGTCGCGATGAACAGACGTGTGATTTGCCGGCAAGCCTGACCACCGGCAGGCTCGCCCTTGGCGTTGGTAGCGCTGCCGAACTGTGCCCACGGGCATGTGGCGCAGGCGTGGACCGAGCCCCCTTCGCCGTTGTCGCCGATGCCGGTCTGGAGGTCGGCGGAGGAGCAGTCGGGCGGCGCCCCGCCGCCGCTCTCGTCGAACGAGCCCTTCCAGTAGGCCCGGACCGGCTGGCGCAGCAGGATTACGCCATCGATGGTCTTGGCGGCGTCGCCCGAAGGGAGCTGCCAGTTGAGCGCTCCCGCCGTCGGCACCTTGACAGTCGGTAAGTCGTTGATGGAGAGGGTCTCACCCGGAGCCAGTGCCTCGGCCATCGCCTCGGAGGCGTCGAGCGCGGCCTGCGCTACGAGCGCGTACTTACCGGGCTCGGAGACTGTGAGTGCTTTGTCGTCTTTTGAGGTGGTCATCTTGTTCCTCTTTGAATTGAAAGTGAATGTCTTTGCCTGGATGTTCTGTTATCCTGTGCGCCTCCCTCGGATTGTGACACGCTCCTCCACGTCCACCATGCCAGCGAGCGCGGGCTTGGCGGCGACGAGGGCGGCCAGCGCATCTCCCGCCGAGGGATGGTCCTCCCCCGAGGCTGATCTAGCAACCTCTCGAATGTAAGAAGAGAGCGTGAGACTGTTATAAGTGATGAAGTCGCGCAGGCCGGCGGATTCCAGTGCTGCGACTACATCGGGGCGCGCGACGCCCTCGGGAACCTTGGCCCAGAGCTGGCGTTCGATGTAGATCGTTACGCCATCGACCCGCGCGCGCTCCATGCCCTCAGCCAGGAACTCCTCCAGCAGCACCTCTTCGAGGTGCCGCAGCTCCCCCTCAATGTCCTTGAGTTCGTCCTCCAGCCCTTTCTTAGCGGCGAAGAGATGGGCATAGCGTGCGCGGGGCGTTGCTGTCCCGTCAGGTGTTTCCGTGGCGGTGGTCATAGCACTCGCTTCCACGCCACCGTGTGGTTGGACTCGACGTAGGTAGCACGCACCTTGATGTCGAGCACCTTCGCGGCTGCACTGAGGTAGCGGCGCACGCTGCCGTACTTCTCGTTTTCATCCAGATGGATGATCCCGGCATCGCTGGCCGCGACCGCGTTTCGGTAGAGTTGGAACGTCTCGGTAGATTTGCGGTTCTGCCTGAGTTTGATCGTCACGGGGTCTGCTGCTGTGAACCTGGGCAATGTTCGTCTCCTTTGCCACTTGACGCTGGGTTGCAGAAGGACCATACTCCTCCTCATCATGATGTGCAAGCCCCTGCGAGGAGGTGGCTCCTGGAAAAGTTGAAGTGCTTGCGCTGCAAGCATACCTGGCAGCCTCGGCCACCCGAACCGTACAAGCTAACGTGGCGCCCAGCCGCCTGCCCCCGCTGCAACTCCCGTCGGTGGAGCGCCCCGCGCCAAAGAGAGAAGGTGAAGTGAACCACTATGTCGTATATGGGAATTAACGAGATGATTGTTAAGATCATGGGCCATCCTGTTGAAATCTCACTAGATGATCAAAATCTACAGATTGGGTATAGCGATGGGAGTGACGGCCCCCTGGTATTCCGTAGTACCGAAGACTGGTCTCGCTTTAAACTTGCAATCGACCAATTGCTTGCGGCGGCGCGCGTGGTAATAGAGGCGTGAGCCAAGAAAGAAGGAGCGAATTCGATGAGCCGCGAACTCTCGATTGTGTTGCACCTGACCATCGACGACGAGCTTCCCGAGGACGAACGCTGGGAGGTGGATGAGTTAGTCGCTGAGGTTCTGCATAACGCCAAGAGGTGGCCCGTCGGCCTCCGTGACGTGCGCCTAGTGGATTATGAGGTGGTCAGGCTCTTGCACGAACCACACGACGAGCCGCGCTACTCGGCAGGACGTGATGAGGAGAGCCCGGCCTACCGACAGCACATACGCGACGCTGGACGAGGGGGAATGATCCGATGACCACCGATATCGAAGCGACGATCGAGCTGGCGCGTCGGACATTGCCACCCGAAACGCTGTTCGCGGCAATGAAGGCCTACCAGGAGTTGGAGGATGCCCAGGACGCCGACATAGGCCGGGTTAGCCTTGGTAACGGGACTGGCTGCGATATCGTGATCGTGCCCGTCGCGCGCCCTGATGATCAGGCGCTTGTCTCCATCATCGGCTGGAACGCCTACCCCTTCAACTTCGACGGATCGTTCCTTCACTGGTCCTACGTCGCTGAGAAGTTGTCGCCGCGCGAGAATCCCTGTGACGCCGTGGCCCTGACGCTGATCCTTGGTGTGGTACTGCGCCGCCCCATTGGCGTCAGCGGCGCTTGCGATTGCCCCGTGCACCGTGACCTCTGAGCAGGCGCGTTCCGAGTTACTGCGGCTCGTGCTCTATCTTGCAGGGCCGGGCCTGACCGCTCACCAGCGCGCCGAGATCGAGGACGCCGTCGATGCCTTCGAGAAGGCAATCAGGGGGGCAAAGTGAATATCGATTACGAGCGCCTCCAGATGGAGTTCTTTGTCGTCGCCGCACGAGCGTTCGCCAACTCGCCTCACGTCGTCGAGATTGGGGAACACGGCTGGGGCATCCAGCACCCGCCCCGGTGTCGGGCGTTGTTGACGGGGTGTCCGGTGCACGCGTTCATGGAGAGTCAGGAAGACCCGCCCGCGCCAGTCGGGCACTACTTCGTCGATGAGCGCGGCCACATCGTGCCTCATGACGGACGCCCCGACCCCGCTATCACGTTCCTCGCTGCGCTGGAGTCGCTTGATGGCTAGGGAGCGACAGATTCTCGGCCCCCCCGGCACCGGCAAGACGACGTACATAAAGCACCTCGTCGAAGGCTGGGTAGACGCGGGTGAGTACGAAGCACAGGACATCGTGCTCACGTCGTTCACGCGCTCGGCAGCGGCGGTGCTAGCCGGCGCCGTGGCCGTGCCGCGCGAGAACATCGCCACGCTGCACGCCCTCGCCTTCCGCG
>ERZ1292642.297-Hain-H14-01um-R1-297-length-32981-cov-11_pt1 | contig 28080 bp, 39 predicted proteins | sample MGYA00564403_ERZ1292642 | MGnify/ENA primary metagenome ERZ1292642 (study PRJEB36523, sample SAMEA6512643) | groundwater metagenome | collected 2019-01-09 | study: AquaDiva: Metagenomics assemblies of 32 groundwater samples
GGCCATCATCGGGGAGTGCGCCCGCATCGGGGAGTCCGCCAGCATCGGGAACCAGTTCGACTATATTTTGATCTCGCCTGTCGGGTCAAGGAAATCCGTCATGACGGCATACAGGCACAAGGGTGGAATTATGGTTGGGACTGGATGCTGGGTGGGAACTATTGAGGAGTTTGAAGCGCAAGTGAAGAAAGTTCATGGAGACAATGAGTATGGCAAGGACTATTTGCTTGCGTTGAAGTATGTCAGGGAAAGATTGGAATCAGAGGTGAAGTGATGGACATTAAAGAAATCTTATATGATTTCGATAGCAGTCAAGGTATGAACGCAAAGCTATTTCGTAACCGCGAATATGTTGGTCAACCTCACACAGATTCAGGGGAGAGGGGGAAAACTGAAGTTAAGGGCATAACCATGCGCGACATTGTGGATTGTTTCGTTCTCGGTTGTTTTGATGCGAGTTCTCATTTGCTGAACACGATTAGATTTCTGGAACGGATTGTTCATCAGCAAGAATATGAGATGGCGTTCTTCTTGGAGAATATGTTTGAGAGAGCATTCGAGGAGGATTTAGTTAGACAACTAGACGACGAATGGCACGAGTGTGATATGCCTCCAATCTACAAACACTTGGTAGCAGAGGCGAAGCGCAGAAAATTGACGGAGGCGTCCGATGTATCGAAAGGGTGATTAAGGTCATAAAGGAGTCAAATGGATAAATGTCAAAGATGCGGTGAAGATGGTTACGATAGAAGGACTTTGCGGATGGCGTGCTTTTATGAGATGGGGGAATTAGACATACCATTTGAGAAGTCTGAACCCAAAGACGGGAACAGGTTTTATACACTTCGTGTTTGTAAGGATTGTCGTGCAGATTGGATGCAAGCAATCAAAACATGGTTTGATACTAAGCCTTCAAAAGAATCTTGCGGCTCTGGGATATTCGTGCGTCGAAATGGAACAAGTGTAGAGATATCTCAAGAGGAATGGAACGAGTTGAATCCTGGGCGAGAACCAGTAAGATTAAGGAGCTGACAAAATGAAAAATAGAAAATTACCAAAGTGTGTTTATATTTGTTGGAAAGATACCAGTTGTGGCGACGAGCCATATCTGCTTGCATTAGATTCTCCGTTTGATGATGATCTTGAGCATAACGAAACAATCGGAGTTTATGAATTAAAATCAATAAAGAAAGTTAATGTTGAAAGGAGTTTGAAATGACTTATTTCTTCGCTCTCGTGATGATGGTGGGATTGATGGGGTGCACGAACAAGCAAATGGCTCGTAATTTTGGTGGGGCAGAAACTATTGAATTAAATCCTGGGGAGAAGGTTGTAACGGCCTCTTGGAAAGAAACCGACTTATGGGTGCTTGTCCGAATGTCTAACGGGAAACTTGAATATAGAGAGTATTCATCATTTGGAATAATGGAAGGCAAGGTTGTATTTGATGAAAATTAACCTAATTCTACTTATCCTTCTTTTCTCCTGTTCGGTGGCGGGAGCGAATACGCCACAAGACTTGATAGACAAAGCCAATAAGCAAAGGTATCAAGAATATCAGCTTCAAAAGTTTGAGAAAGCCGCCGAGGAATCTGCGAAGCGGACGGATGTAAGCACGAGCACACCTGGTGACTCAATGGTGCGTGTGGCTGAATAATGCGGAAACAAATGTTTGACGGATTAAGCCCCGTCAAATTTAAGTGTTTAGCATAAGGCATGACTTCCATATGGAGCCAGTTGCAGGTCTGAAACGGATCGCTCACGTGACAAATCCTGCCGCGCACCACGATTTAGGAAAAATAAAATGATCACACTAAAGCAAAAGAAGTCTCGGAAGAAGTGGAGCGCAACGGTATGGCTCGGATATTTAGAATATCCAGAAGGTTCGTATGATCTTTACTGGACAAAGAAGAAGGCCGAAGCATTCGGATGCAGGAAGATAAAAAGATGCAAGGTCACCGAACTGTGAATCCTAAGTGGAAGAGCGGAATAAGCCTGCTGTCAAAAATTGATAAAAAGAGAAAAGCTCTGCGATTGAAATTAAAAATCCTATCCCTGGATTACCGTAAAGTCTACATGAAAGTCTTTATGAAAGCCTATCGCCAGACTCCAAAAGGGAAAGCCTATTTGAAAGCCTATCGCCAGACTCCAAAGCAAAAAGCCTACATGAAAGCTTACATGAAAGTCTACATGAAAGCCTATAACCTGAAGCGAAATCAGAAATTCAAGGTCTAAAATGTATACGGAATCACTAGAAAAACTTTTAGCAAGAGCTAGGGGGGATAAGCGTAACGATATCGGTCCAATGGGAATCGTCGATTTGGTTGAACTTGCATATAAAAGCGGAGCGCATGATAAATTTTACGCAGCGGAGGAATGGATGATGAATCATTCCCATCATGTCTATGACTGTGATTACCTAAAGCCAATAGAACCTGGCTCCATTGCGTTACCGTGTAGCTGTGGGCTTGACGAAACACTTGCCAAAATACAGGAGTAAGATAATCGAACATAAAGGTGGAAGTTAAATGACCCTCTTTAAGCGGGACGGTGAGACCAGATGGTAGGTTTATCAGCGTGTAACCTTCTAACAACCTGTGTAGTTGCATACGCTCAATGGACACAGAGAAGTTTAGGATTTGGTGAGACTCCAAGCCGCCGTCCCGCGTGATTTGAGATGAGAATATTTGGGTAATGAGGGGAGGGACATGACCGACCACGACAGATATGAAGCTAGAATACTTGAGAAGTGCGATAAAATCCGTAAACTCGAATCCGAGAATAAAGAACTGCGGAAGAAGCTAGAAAGGCACAAGCTGTCAGGCAAAAAGGTTGCTGACGAATTTTGGAAATTGAGAACGCAGGTGGATAAAGCAACGGAAGGATTGGAGAAGATATCAAATAGCGGATGCGCTTGCTATATTGGGCCGTTACCTCGTGTCATTGATATAGCGAAAAGAACTCTTGCTAGTATTCATAAAATCAGGTGAGACCATTAAATTCAAATTCACAATTCACGGAGCTATCAGAGGCGGCAAAAATCAAATCCAGATCACTCGAACAGGCCGCCGCTATCCTCTTAAACCCTATGCGGACTGGCGGGATAGAGTGGTTCGAGAACTACACGAGTTTTTCCCGAATTCAACAATGATTTGCGGCCCTTGCGGAATGACGGTTAATTATTGGAGTTCCGATCTTAAACGCAGGGACGTGTCCGCCATGTTGGACAGTGTTTTTTCGATATTGGAAAAAGCCATGCTTGTTAAAGATGATTCATTGATTCAAAACGTTGTCTGGCGTCATATGGGCTATGACAAAAAAAATGGGAGAGCGGAAGTCACCGTCGAAAGTTTATGAGCATAAGAAGGACACAATGAAAGTTGGAATTTGCCTATCTTGTAGAATCAATAGCCACGAATTATGTTTGACTGAGCCAGAATGTGATTGTGAATGTCAAATGGGATATCTGGGAGATGGATTAAACCCAGCGCCCAGACCGCTACGATCATATCGCGGTAAAAAACGCATAAGCAGAATAACCAACAAAAAGAGGTGATAATAAGATGATAACAAAAGAGCAATTAAACCAAAAATCAGCAGAAGAAATAATCTCTGACTTACCGACAACCTCAAGATATTGTCATGGCCTAAAAATTGGTTCCCTTAAACGATTTTGCGGACAACCGGTCACTGTCACTGCTGGGAGCAAATCTTGCAATCCATTGGCATCAATTTATTGGGTAGACATTTCCCCAACACCGTTCTTTTGTCCTGCTTGCGGTAGACCAGTATGCCCAAAATGTTCAATCAATCGCCCACTCTAAGGAGTCCGGTGATAAAAGAGGTGAAAAATGAGCAATCCAGATTATCCAGAAGGGGTTTCAGAAAAAGATATCGACAGGATGGAAGAAAAATTCGTGGTTCCAGTTGATATAAACGAGGGAATATACCTTCGAGAAAAAGCGCACAAGAGGGAACATCTGATATCACAAGGGGATGTGCTTATAGCGGATGGAAATAAGATATTGGAGGAGGCTTTCCACCTTGAATCGGAATGCGCGACGCTTAGAATACGGGGGTATAATCTATTATCGGAAGGGTATGAAAAACATAGGAAGGCAATGAAAATGTTATGTCAACTCTGATCAAAAAACTCTTGTGCGAAGTTGGATTCTGGAACCAAGGAGCTTATGCTATGCAAATCTGTCAGCTGGATAAAAACCATAATGGCAGACACCGTGAGCGCGGAATAAAACCCTGGCAACACGGTATTGACAGAAGATATTGGTGGACTTACAGCATCGCTCGCGAACGAGAGCAGGGACGGACTTAAAGAGTTTTAAGAATAGCCGCTATTTTCGAATGGACGAAATTGCTTCTCCAATAAAGTGAGTGGCTGCGCAACATCAACTGATCCAAAGGATTCCAGCTTTTAACTTCGTAGTCGTGAACCATCCTGAACTTAGGGCTTCTGGATATGATCGTTGACACTGGATCGCGAGACCGCCAGAAATTATGAAACTGCGGCAGGTTCGGATTCATCTCGCCAAAGTCCTTAAAACGGATAGAAAAATACAGGAAGGGAGACCCGAGAGTTATCAGGCAATCTGTCTTAACGTCCCATGACGCCCCGAAAGCCACTACAGACCCCAAACTGTGCCCTATAAAAACGATCTTTGACCCCTTCCTTGCCTTCGTCGCTGTCTCCATCAGAAGCTTGGTCAGGTCGAAAATAAAGTCGCCTTCGGCCGCCGGTCTTTTTGGCCACCCGTAGGCGAGAGCGTCACAGGCATAGTTGCAGACGAAGTTCCTTAGTTTCGGCCAGCCCATGTCTCTCATCCAGGACAGAATCGTCGCTTCCTTCCTGTCCAGCAATGGAGAATAGTCTACCCCGTGCCAAACGATATCCGCGCTCAAGGGCAGATGCTCCCTGATGCCAGCCACGAAACCATCGTAATAAGAGGCGGGGAGAGACTTGCCTATTCCGTGGACTAAGATCGCGTCTATGGGATTCACTTGAAAACCCACCTACAATCTCCACTCAACGAGTGGTGATGATGCTTGCCTCCGTGCCCCATTCTCCTAGTGCATACCCATAAACGCCCAGCCATATTCCTCGTCTGTTTCATGCAAAGCGGATAACCTTTTATCTCGCGCTCGATCTTCCCCCAGTGCCAGCAATGGCCATTGAGTTGTGACAGATCCACTTGTGGAAGCAGCTCGCGCTTCCAAGAACAGCCATGAAGGAGGAAAAGTCCGATAAAAATTGTGAGGAGGATTCCCCAGATATCATTTTTCATAACAGTAATTCTATGTTAAGCGGTCTCCTTCCACACTTCCTCAATGCCACCAACAATGGCGATCTTGCGCGCGGCAAAATTTGAGATTCTCATTTTAAGCTCGAAGTGCGGACAATCCTTCTTTTTTCCTTGCCACCTCCCGCCCCATGACAATCCGTATAATTCTCCGATCCTACCCAAGTCTTCCCATTCTGTATCCGTTTTGTCCCAAGTCCACCCACCTTTTGAATCTTTGAAAACACAGTCTATAGCTATGCCATAATTGTGCCAACCAAAACCACCGATGACGCGAGTAACAATATCCCCCCTGGGGTTGGCCTCCGTAGCACCATCAGGATTTTTAACGCTCCTGCCAAGCTCATAAAGACGGTCTTGTTCCGCCCAAGTTCGAAGCCCAGAATGAAGCCCAATGGAAAGTCCGCGCGCTTTTGCCTCCGCAAGAAGTTTCTCGGCAGCTTCCGCTAATTTAGGATTGAGGCCTGGGACTATAACTATCTCTGGCATCTGGACATTCCCTGTGCATCATTTTTCGTTCCGTTCGCCAAGAGAATCCAGTTAGCATACTCTCCATTACCTCTTGTCCCCAATAAATTTCGTTGTCGCATCTCGGGCAGATCACTCATTTAATCATCCTCCCCGACTTTCGTATCATCCATTCCATTCTTGAAGAAATTTCACCGAACCACCAATTTTAATAATGCTCCTACCAAAGCCGTTATGGCAACCGTTCCAATGATCCACATAATCTTGGCCATCACTGAGAGTCCAGTTTTCATCTCAACAATATCCTTCTCCGCATTTTGAACCCTGTTCCCAATCCCAACCTTGAATTGATCTAAGGACGACGTAACTCTGTCAATACAGTCATGCGTTAACTTCTGCCCAATCTGCAACGCTTCAAGTTCGCCCAAAACCTTTCCACGAAATTCTCCGGTTTTAAATTCCTCCGATCCATCGCTCATTTCAATTCAATAACAGCTTGTCCATGTCATTCCTTCTTTATTTTATGGCAGAGATAATTTTGGAACGCCTTCTGCGTTATTTTCTGAAATTACACTACTCTTAGGGCATTTCCATTTTCCATCACCAATATAAATCATGTCAACATTATCATGAAAGCATCTATAAGTTTTGCTTGGCAACACTTTAATGGTCAAGGCCGTATTGGAAACAAATTCATTGCCTCTAAATATCCGCGCCGTCTCGCGTTCCTTACCAGATAAGCAGTTAAATTTCTGCTCAAATTGAGTGATTGATGAAGAAACATACACTCTATCTATTTTATGAAGACTGTTACATTCGAAAGAACTCGCAGGAAAACAAGTAGCTGTCCATATCAAAACAATCCACTCAATCATCTTTGATCACCATTCCTCCGATTCTTCGCTCATTTATTCCCCATAAGAAAAAGCATGAGGCATCCTGCCGCCCAGGCGGTCGTCCAGAACAAGACAAGAAAATCCTTGTAGCTCATTCTCCCATCCATATGAAAAATGCTGCAAATCCTGCTATGGAAATAAACGTTATTCCGAATACGATAACAATCCCAATCGCAAAGTCTTTTGCAGATTGGATCATTTCTTCTTTCCCCTTATCTTTTTCTCGACTTCCACTTGAAGCGTGTCCAGATACTTATGGATCGTGTCACAATCAGTCCGCTTGGACGCCTTCAGGAGATTGTTCATCTCTTTCAATTGCTTTTGAGAATGCCCGCAGGCGGATAAGGCGAGGGACGCGACGGCGCAGACGGCGATTTGCAGGATAGCGTTTTTCATTCGATCTCCTTATGAGCTTCTCTTGACTGACCAATCCAGCCCTATATTGAAGTCTTTGCTGAAATCTACCACATTCTCAAAAAATCCGTCCTCGTTCAACCGTATGATTTTATAGAGATAAACTCCAAGAGTCTTTTGCTCAAGCTTGAAATCCTGTCTGTCGTTTGGAGTTACGCTGATAATTAAGTAGTCCGTGTTCCGAGGATTGAGAATACTGGTATTTTCATAAGGTTGGCCTGATCCTTTGATTCCAATCGGAGCAACAGCAGCTTTGAGAGTTTCAGGCGACTGACGACTAGTATCGGCTATGTAGAGATATGTGTCAGCTGAAAGCGACGTGGCTAGAAAAATAATCGGCAGAAAATACCTCATTTCTCCTCCTGATCCATCGGCTCGTTCATTCCCTGCCAGTAACGATATTCATTTTTTGCAAATGCTTTAATGTAAGCATCAAGAAAATCAAAGTTGTAGATTGCCAGCCTGTTCGCCTTCCCAGTAAAAATCCCCAGTCCTCCATCATCTCCCCCAACCTTCAAGGCCGCAGTCACGGCAAGGACGCTGCTCGCCACAGACATGACCTCTTTGAACTCTCCGTCAATAAAAAGATAAGTATGTCCAAGAGAATTCCTTGCCAGCATGGCTCGATGAGGATTTGTGTCTGCGAGCCGATATGTAAATGTTGGAGCCGCAACGGTGATGACGCGAATTCCAAAAAGCCCGGTATTGTCATGCCAGAATTGCCAGCCCCCTACTCCTGATGCAGCGCAAGCCACCAGCTCCCTGTTGTCCACGGCCTCTAACACTGTTGGCTGAATGGTTATGACAATAATCATCGGAGTCACTCCAGTAAAAGCGAATTTTGAAGTGTCAACATTTCGCACGTCAACATCGGCAGTGCCAGGAAACGTAATCATCGTCGGCCCTGTATTGGCGAAAGTCGCCGAACCAGAATAAGTCGCAAACTGAGTTACCGCCCTGGGTGAAGTCCCTGGCGCCCATCCGACAGCTCCATTCATTGATCCATCCTGACCCTTCCCACTTGAATCCTTTACCCTGGCGTCTTTACCTTCCTGCATGTCCCAACAAACCATGAGGTTTTCATGTGGATAGCAAGCAAAAACGTTGCTTACCAATAAAACGACAAAGAGAGATAGTCTAAAGACCACCATAGGGCTTTTTCCAAACATTCATTAATATGTTGAATCCTTCAGGCAAGGCTCCACTAACAGGAGAAGTAGACGATTGAACGCCTACCCAGCGGCCTGCATTAAGCACGACAGTAGTTGTTATTGGGCTTGACCACCCTGAGCCTACGCTTGAAGCCAATGCCGTGCTGATGACAAGCAATGGAAACCTAAAAGGAGTATGAACTGGCAATGCGTTAATGCCTCCCGTAGACTCTACAATCTGCAAAGTTGTAAAACTAACCGTTGAATTTTTCATGATTCCAGCCTGAATGTCTATGACGTTATAAGTCGAAGCTCCCGTCCAGAAACAAGCTCCTGGAAAAGAACAGACTCCATTAGTCGATAAGAAAACCGACCCTCCATATCCAATTCTAAGCGTAAAGGTTGAATTTATCACAACGTTTGTAACTGCCGGGTTTGAACCCAACATTGTCACGCTGGATGCGTCCAAAGCCGAATTTGGAATTCTTGAACCAAGTAAAGTTGCGGAGGAATAGTCCAATCTTGCGTTAGATATTTTTCCTTGGTTGATATTATTTGCGTTCAATCCAAAAAGATGGTCAGCATGACAGACTCCTATTGTAATTCCTGTAAAAAATAAAGCCATCAACAGATTCTTCAATTTAACCACCTCCCTAGTATGTCAGCCCCTGGACATTGAGTAAAGGAGCGATGTTGTAAAGCGACCAGTAATTGTCGAGTATGTTGTCATCGTAAAATTTCATCTGTAAATACCTGCCAGAGACCTTCAGGTCTATCTTCTCTGTTTTCAGTATCGGATTGAAGGACAAAGAGTAACCAGAAGAAGTCAAAAATCTGGAATCCGTTGCATACTGGGAAACGACTTCAAAATTAGACCTTAACCTTTTCTGTATGTAGTAAGCAGGAAAATCTTGGCCTGTGTCGTCATGGAAGGGAATGAACAAATACCTCCCCAATATTCCAATAGAACCGTTTGTGTAATATGATCCAGTAGAAACTCCCAAAGGCTTAACACTCACGCTGTTTGTTATCTCCATACTTCCCTTATCCCTACTCTCCAAAAGCAGTTCTACATCCTGTCCTTCGTCGGAGACATGGTTGTAATAAATATAAAAATCTTTGTCCCCAACGTCAAGAGAACTGTCCGCTATGACATTATGGTCTATGTTTATGCTTTGAACAACTCCGAATGTGCTTTGCTCCAACTTGGTTATCCTATCGCTACTCTCGTCAGAAACAAAGAAGTTTGAGTTATCAGCCCCTACTCCAGTTGGCTGATGATAAGAAGTGGCTTGCTCTCCCAACGAACCGGACATTTTCAAGAACCCCAAGTTCTTCAAAGAATGAACTTTGACCCTCTGATTTACAAGATCGGATAATAGATAACCGCCTCCATATTGCCTTATCTCATGGATGATGTTGAAATTAGAAGTCCCTGAACCAAAAGAACCATAGATATGAGTAAACGTGCTTAAATCGTTCCTGTCGAACATCAACAACCTGTCATTCACCCTGTCTCCGCATACAATTTTCTCCGAATCCATCACGCCGTTATAACAATCCCAATGCGAAGATACAGTTCTGGTCTGGGATTTTACCGAGTAGTCAATACTGTCCCTTATTGTAAACCCTGGCCTTCCTTCATCCCGGAAAGTGAGTATCTCCTTCGGAACTTCCGCATTAAGTTTTTCTATCCTCAACTTCTGTCCGAAATCGTTGTAGATGTCCACATTGAATGAAGAATCTTGAGGCTTCTCCATAGTCAAGAGAGCCGTCCCGAAAGACTTGTGGGAGGGGCTTTGCATGTCGAACAGCTTTGTCGTCCGATACATGTTGTTCGCATTGTCTCCGTCTTCAACTAACCTCAAATCGTCTATGGAAACTGAGGAAAGCCAGACACCTCCCAGACAGAACCTTATCCCGTAATAATTGAATCGGTTATAATAGGAAACTGACTCTATACTCAAATCAGTCCAGTCATTTCTCGATTGGAACGATGATAATGGAATCTCGAACTTATCCCAGACCCTATCCCCAGAGAACATGATTGAACTGATGGAGACGGAAGTAAAATTAGTATCGAAGCCAGCACCTTCAGTATTATTGACCTCCAAGTCAATCCTCAAATAAGAAATCGAGGTCACATTGTGGGCGAAGGCTTTGAAAGAAATCTTGTCGTCTAAAGTCACCCTGTCCTTGTCCGACCACTCGCCGAAACCAAAAACCCCGATCCTTGTCATGGTGGAAGAATCAAATCCAGAAGCTGGAATCCCGTAAATTGAGAGTTTCAACGAAGCCGTTCCCTCAACCATCTCGACTGCGTTCTGACTTGAACCTGACCAAGTGTAAGACGAGTCCATAACGTCTATAGGTATTTGCATCGGAGAATCATCTACTTTGGTTTCGACATCTGCCAAGTGAACATATCCGTCAATCGAATCCCCATAATAAAGTTGTCCGTTATCTCCGGCGTTGTCCGCTACCGTAAAAGAGTCCGCCTGCCAGTTACAAAAAGGCCACCATTCTCCTGTCCTTATGTCGTAAACCAAGATGTGATTGTTCTTCCCTTTGGGGAATCTTTTGGAGTTCTCATACGAAAATAACAACCATTCTTTTTTAGGATAGTAAGTCATCACGGAGTTTCTATACCTTCCAGACCTTATCAATTCGTCAATTAAAGGCTTGATTTTAGCTGAGATGTTCTTGAATTGAGTCCTGTCCCACATCAGAATACCGCTCTTGTCCAGGAAAGCATAAAACCCTGGGGTTGTAACCAGGGTTCTGGGAGCGATACACCCAACTCCCGTAGCGACTTCTGAAAAAACCCAATCCCCTCCCAAAGAAGGCAAATCTAAAACCGTGAAGGAAAGCTCTCCGATTTTAGATGGTTTGAATACATTAATAATTGTCTTGAAATCTCCACTCACTAGAGAAGACCCGCCGTAAAGGTTTCCCAGACCCGTAATCTCCTCTCCGTCATCCTGGTTGTAATCTAAAAACCTGACTGCCGACATGGAAGAAAAGTTGTTGAGTTTCGACCAGACCAACCTTGATGCATAGTAGGTTGTGAGGGGTTTCAGATGTTGGAATTCAGTAGAAATCTGGACATTCGCCAGGATGTAATAGTTGTTGGCCACTATCTGGTGCTTGCCTCTAGGATTGATCGTCGTAGTCGTCGTGTCTAAATTAAAAGCGTTCACCACTCCGAAAGAAGCCTTTGCTATGTCATAGGTTCTGACATTCTCTTTCAATGACTCTCCCGCAATTAAGACCTTGCCGTTCATCTGGACAAGGTTGTAATGCTGGTTGTGAGAGTTTGCGGAAGAAATCACCACCCACTGAGGTCTTGAGTCATCTGTCGATACAAATATCTTTTCGTAAGAAGCCCCAATGAACGACTTGACGACTTTGTTGCTCTCTGTCGAAGAATAAACCCTTTGGATTGAAGTAACGGGGTTGGAGGAGATGGCTTGTTCGATGAATCTTTTAGACCCGTTTCTTTTTGCCATAGCCCCGACAATGGATGGGGAACAATTACATAAATCCGAAGAATCCTGGTCTGGAATTAAAGTGGCTAGAGATGCTAGATTAAGACCGCCAGAAAAATTAATCGGGCCCACTGGAGTCGGTTCTGCGTAAGCCAAAGATATAAAGAATGGAAGGATTAAAAGGCGTTTCATTCCTCATCCAAACGCCTGCGGAGTAATTCTAAACCTATGCCTGCTTTGATGGGTTGCCTGACTAACGGCATGGCTAGTTTTGATGCCATTCTAGCTCCTTGCCCTACTTTCAAAGCCGTCTCTCCTGCCAATCTTGGAGAATAAAACGGCAAAGTAGCTAACGCAGACGGATTGAATGCACTCGCTCCTAAAGTTCCTGTAGCCGCCAATCTCGACAATCCTTTTGGCAAAAGTTCATTCAACTCAACCCCAGCCGTTTGCTCAAGAAGATTCTTGTTCCCGTATTTATCCAATGTTTCTACAAATTCTTTTCTCAAATCAAAATTCTGCCTCAATGCTTGTTTTAGTTTCCGCATGATAGTTCCTGCCTTAGCGTTTGCTCCCAAACTAAGTTCAGAACTGACATCGTGGATTAAATCAGACGCTTCCTGATACCCTTTCGTGAGTTTCTTATATTCAGGAACTTTATCGACAATCGTTTTCTTTACTGTGTTTTTCAGTGAAGTTACAAAAGCCCTAGCCTCACTTGACGGCGAATAGAAATCATCAATGCGACGTTTAAGTATGTCTAGTCCCTTGACAGAATCATCTCCTGACTTTGTTCCCCATTCATCTACAAGATTAGCTATCCTTTCAACATCTTTTGCAGAAGCATCGTCTAATGCGGCTCTGCTGAAATCCATAACGCCTTTTTTACTTCTGCCGATGTTATATGAATTGAGAAGATCGTCTAGTTCGGTTTTAATTGGAGTCAAATCTATCTTTTTTTGGAATGAATCCGCGTAAATTGTTTCGAGTTTTTCTGTATACGCCTTTCCTCTTGCTTTACGAATTGCCGATAATGAATCCAAGGCGTCATTAGCGACTTGTTTTTCCGACACAGTCCCTCTCATGGCGTCAATCAACGCTTTTTGCGCCGTCCCGCCCTCAAGTCCCGCTCCGGCGGCCTTTGTAACTGCCCCGCTTGAACCAGTTATCATTCCAGATAAACCGCCTATTCCCTTTCCGGCGAATTTAGCGACTCCCCCGATTAAAGGCAATGCTGTTCCTAATCCTGCCATGCCAACGGATTCAGGACTAACTGCATCTGATAAAAATTCTCCGCCTATACTTGCAAGCGTCTGCGGTAACCGCATCGCCATGTTCAATGGAACGCTCTGCGTCTCCGGCTCGATAGCGTCCATCATCGCTCCTGAAAAGCCTCTAATTGCTTGTTCTGGAATCCTTGCCTTTTGAAGTAAAGGGCTGTCCGCTAAAAACGAAGTCCCAAAAAGACCTTGAGTTTTTGGAGAAGTGACAGGTAAATTAGAATTTGTAGATGCGCTAGACTTAGCTTCGGCTTCTGCGGCTAAGGCAAATTCAAATTCTTCTTCTTCAGTAAAATTCATTGATTACCTTTAGTTTTCTTCCATTCCTCATATCTTTTTTGTTTGTCTGGGTCAGAAAAATAACTTCCTGAACCGCCTCCAACTCCCATCATCTTGTAAAAATCATCCTTCGATGTTTCGACCATCTCTCCGTTCTTCAAGGTGTAGAGTTTTCCCTTAAATCCGTTCAATGTGCCGTTTTCTTCATAGAAATCTATGGCCTGCTGTTTAGCCGTTGCCATTATCTTCAACTGACCTAAAGTAGTCTCAAGTTTTTTTGCGTTATCCGATTCGCTGAGAGCAGGGTCATACCCCCTTTGCATGAACAAACGACCTTCGACTTCAGTGAACTGCGCTCCGAGCGTTTTTCTCAATGTCCTTTGGATTGACTGCTCTACCGATTGTTGCGCCGTCATACTATCAGGACTTAATCTTTTTCTCGTCCAGTCCGGCTGTGCCGATATGACCGGCCCTGTCAGATTCTTTTTACCACCTTTCAAATCTGCTAATACACTATCCAGAGAAGATATCTGCGTCATGGTATCGGCAAACCCTCCGCCTGCAGTATAGTCCGCATAATCTTTTGCAAACGCCTTATCTACCGCAGTCTGTGCAACCGTAAGACCTTGATTCGGCTTTGTTACGGGCAAAAACTTGACATTTCCTTGTATCGGATCACCAACTTGTTGTCCTTGCTGATTCATTATAATAGTCGGCTCTTGAGCTCCTTTAACCTTCCTGATGTAAGACGCTTCTTCCTCCGGCATCAATGCTCTCTTTTGCTCCAAATCAATCGCTGACCTGTCTCTATACAAATCCATCTGAGACTGTTTCAATGCGTCGATTTCTTCTTTCCTTCTACGTCTTTGCATGGCATCTTGGAGAAAATAGTCCGTGCTTTTCTGGACTCCTTCCAAAGCTCCGAGTATTCCGGCTAAAATGTTGTCGCTCATGTTATCTCCCTATAATCCTTGTCTGATTACTAAACAAATCTCTTGAAGTAAACCCAGTTCCTTCCCTCAAACCGACTTGTCGTGTTCTGTTAATATCTCCATATTTAGTCAAATCAGGAGTTCCTTGTTGAGGAAATTGTTTATTCAAAGCATAATAACTTAATAATTGGGAAGGGATTCCGGCCAGGATTCTATACAATGCCGCCTGGTAGTCCCCCTCGCCGTTATCTTGATACTGCTGTTCAATCGCCTCTCCCCTCAAACTCGCTTGATTGCCTATCTGCTGTTTTTTAATGGCGTCCTGTCTTTGCTTTTCATTCATCTTCGCCTGCTGTTGCCTGTTCATTTCGTCCTGCATCATCTGACGGGCGAAGTTCTCCGCTTCTCTTCTGTCCAGTCCGGCCTCTTGTGCCCTTTGTAAGGCCAGGTTGTAAGAAGTGTTTATCCTGCCCCTCTGTTGATTATAACCTTCTTCACCTAAAATCTCGTCTAATTGAGTGTTCAACCTCTGGCCTTGATTCAATCCCGTTTCTACCCCTTGAATTTGAGGTATGTTGTATTGAGAGGCAATACCCTCGGCTCTACCGCCGAACGAGCTTAATTCAGGCCTTTCTGTTAGAATTTGACCCCTTGTAGAAGCCAAGCTAGCCCCGATGCCTTCCCTACGGCCTGCTAGCAGTTCGTCTAGCTCGTTTTGGTAATCTTCCTGCCGTTTCCTGAAATCAATCGTTGCCATTATCGTTGACCAAACAGGAGAGGAAGTCCGACTCCTACTCCTGCGCCTATACCACCACCAATCGCCGCTCCCGCACCAACACTTACCCCGCCAGTAGGTAAAGCAAATAAAGCCCCTAGCCCTGCCCCAATACCAACCCCAGCTCCACCTATCCCCCCGAACATCCCAGCCCTCTTTTGGCTATTCATTAACTGATTCTGCCTCTCCCTTGACGCTTGGGCTGACCTTATACTCGCTTCATATTTCTGCATCAAAATGTCGTTCTCCAAGTTCTTGTTCAGATCGAATTGAGTAGACTCAAACCTGTTCTGCTGCTGAGTTCTGACGTTCTGCCTTTCCGTTGCTAGAGATGAAGATAAGTCCGTCTTACCTTCCATTAACTTTCTGATCTGATTTTGATAAGCCGCATCGAAGTAAAACGCCTCGTCTCCTGATTTCAATTTAGCCGCTTCTGATTCAATGTTGGCTTGAATGTCACCATAAGCAGAACCCAAAACATCACTAACAGCACCGCTGTTCAATCTACCCATTGCGTTTTCTCTTGCTAGAATCTGTGGAGTCAACCTTTCAAAATCACGGCCTCCAAGTTCACGGAGTAAATCTACCCTTGCGTTTCTCGGCCCTTCTAATTCCGCTGGGAGTCCTTCTATAAAACCAGATATGTCTTTTTCTCTTTTTGCCTCTGTTGCCCTTCCAGTTAGAATGTCCTCGATTCTTGATATGTCCTCGGAAGTGTCGGGGACTTTTTCTATGTCCTCGACGAATTTTGACATCTCATCCCTCAACGACTGGTCATTTGCAAAATTGAGTAATGGGTCTATCGCTCCAGGAAGCTCTCCATATTTTAAGAATCTCTGGCCGTCAGGGGTCCAGCCTTTGTTCGGGGAATCTTCATTTGCTATCTGTTGGATTTTATTTTTCAATGACTGGGCATCTGGATATTGTCCAGTGCTTGCAATCAGATCGATCACGGATTCTTTCAGTTTTCCACGAAGCTCGTTAGTTATGCCAAAAGCATCTAACTTCCTGTCAAGTAATTGGGAAAGTTGTCCTGGATAGTTTTTAATCGTTTCTTTCGACTGGCCTAACTGCTCAAAAATACCCTTTCTCTGCTCTAACCCCTTGTCCGTCAACGATGGCTCATCTATCCCTTCTCCGGTGATGGTTTTTAACTGGCTTCTTGTGAGGTCTTTGACTTCCTTTACGGGGACAATGTCTTTAATGTTTTCTTTTAGAAATTTAAGTGTGGAAGTCTTTTTAATACCAGCTTTCTTTAGTGTTTCTTCGGATATGTCTCCCGTAGTGTCAATCTCTTTAACAACCTCGTCCATGAACGACTCGGAGATGAATTGGGAAAGGAAAGCTAAAAGAGCATTAGAGGCCATTACCTACTCCTTCCTGGATATTTCCTGACTTCAGGAGCAAATGTGTCACTCCTCGGTCTGGCCACCCTGAAATTTATCTTGCAGTCATCTAGTTCAGACTTGAAAAGCTGTGCGATAATCGTCCAATTAGAATCCCCTTTGTCTTTTTTGATTTTGAATTCCGCTCTGGAGATTATCGCGTCGTCAAAGTCGTCTGGCAAGTTCGTTCTGTCATCATCGTGAACCATGTCAAAAACCCTGTCATAATAGTAATATGGAACAGTTAGATAAGTGTCCATCTTGTTCGGATAGAATTGAAAACCTACGGAAAGATTCCTTCTTATTTCATATCCAGTTCCAGTAGGAATATCGTCAGTCAAGAGATTATTCAAAATCAGCCTTGTATCGCCTTCAACCCGTTTTACCGTATAAATTAACCCTCCAACGACAACCTCGTCCCCTGGAAGGACATCCCCTAGCCATAAAGCCCCGCTTCCCGTAACTGTGCTTGTATTTTTTGTGCCTGAGATACTACCTGTAGTATAGGTTGTCTGATAATTGTCTACGCCAAAAGGGGAAAAAGATTCAGGAGACCCGTCATCAGAAACGTCGGCGACGTGATCCACTAGATTGGAAAAACTTTTGTAGTCTAGCCGTCCCCATCTGTTCTCCCATCTGCCGAAATCCGTTATCGCCGCGACTTCCCCTGGCAGATGATAAAGTCTTTTCCATATCTCAAAAGTAAGGCTTGAAGCCGTTGCCCTTATGATTGGAGAGTCTAAAACCGCAGTTACACCTGAGACGTATTCTATCCTGTGCCAAGTGTCCTCTCCATCAATCTTAACGTAACGGCCTGTCGAACCTGAAGGCAAGGCCGCTGAGAAAGTAACGACCATTGCATCTGTATGATTCGTCCCGGTAAACCCCGTCACGGAACAAGTCCCAGTCTCGTAAGCCGGGAGTAAAGTCACCTGCCCGGTTTTGAACCTCCACTCCCAAGAATGCGAATTATAAACCCACTTGTAAGCTCTGTTTACAACAGACTTTGCCCTTGATAGAAAAGGGTCTTTTGTAACGTCTTCGTCCTTTACCCTGTTCCCAAGTTCAGAATAAAGGCTCTGGAAATACCCCATTTACGGAAACCATCTCTCTAACGTCTTGTGGTCGTTATAATCCCACAACAGTTCAACGCAAGCCGCGCCTGGCTTATTTACGACAATACCAGAAGAATAAAAAACGTCCAGCCATATGCCAACATCATCGTCTTTCCATGAAGGTATGCCGGCAGGAGCAACGTTTGTATAGGATAACTTACGCGTTCCTGTAGAAACGAAGTTTGCCGCATTGTCAGAAATTGGCCTTGCAGTAGAATTAAACAAGTTGTAACTCGACAATGCGTTGACCGTTGCAGAAGTAACCCTGATTTGATGAACGACGGAAGCGGAAGTCGTCAGAACAACGAAGTTTAGAGCGTGACAAACCTCCGTCGAACGCCACAATGCGGGTCTGGGACTGTCAAACCAGTTCTGCCTGGCCTCTACGGACTTTGCTGGAAGCAAAGCTGTAAAAAGAATCAACCCGAATAGTATTAGTTTCTTCATGTCATCTCCTTTAGTTTATAGCTTAGTCGTGAGCCTTTAAATTAGGGTAATCTCTTTTTAACAACTCTAAAGCCTTTATTTTATCCTTGTCGTCAGCCTCTGGGAAATACTTTTTTTGAAATTCAGGTTGTAAGTAAAGTTCGATGGGAACGCTCGTCTCGTGTCTTCTTGCCTTGTCATGCGTCCATCCTCCCCACCCGCCGTATCTGTGCTCCTTCCTTCTGTTGTCTACGTGCTTCAAAATCTTTTTAATCATCTTCCCAGAAAACATCTTGCCTCTGGCCAGATCATCCAAAGACCACCACTTAGTAGGCTTAACATTTATAAGAACATCAACTGCGTTCCTTTTGATATCCTCTAGCTGTTCTAAAGTTAATTTCATAAAGCCCTTTTGGGCTAGAGGATATTTAGTCCCCTAGCCCTTTAAGGATTTAATTTAGTGACTCCAATACACTGCCGCCTGAACGGCTTGTCCAGATTGATTGGCAGACTTTCTGATGTTCAATGCGCCAGTCGTTCCCTGAATTTCAATGAAACAAATGTCGCAATCTCCCATTGACCAAGTAGTATTCAATGTTGGAGAACCGATGCTTGAGACTGATGCCGTCGATTGATACACCAATGCAGGAATGACTGCCGCCGTCGCCTGGAATAAAGGCCCTCCAAACAAAGTCGCGTCAGAACCGTTAATGGACAAGTTCGGTTGTGTAGAAAATGCCATTAAATAGTTCCCAACTCCTGCCGTAGTGTCGGAAGAAAGGACTATCTTGTTCAAAAATACCCTTTTCCCATCGCCGCCAATCGTCAAAGAAGTCCCGGTAACGATGGAAACATTCCATCCTTGACCTGAACGACCTGCCGATTCGGCAATCCCAACAATTCCCAATAGAAGCGCAAATACAAGAAGTTTAGTTTTCATAATTGCCTCCTTATTGGGCAAGATTGGTAATGCGACCAATCGTGTTCGGATTTTGATATTCCAGAGTGACTTCAGTGACTACATAGCCTCTCCGACCGTCAATCGTTTGACCCAGTTCATAATGAGCTAACGGTCTTAAATAGGCTTTCTTCATGTAGGACTTTGCACAAGTCAACACGGAAGTCGCAGTCATGTGGACATCGTGAAGAACGGTCTGAACCCCGTAATCCCCACGATAAGTCTCCACAGTATCCACGAAGTTCGTGTCCTTGTGGTCTACCTGCTTGAAGTTAGTCGTCCAAGTGCTTACTTTACGCCTTTGAACTCCAGGGACTACCATCAAGTCAGGAGACTCACCGGACGCTTCGTAGATAATCCGAGACAGCCCCTCAAAAAGTTCTTGAGTGAACTGACCGGCACCAGCGTCGATTCTAAAACCTCCGGTAGCGGGAGCGGCAGCTAAAGCCCCGTCCATCTCACCAGCAGTCGCAGCGTCTGCGTCTCTAGTGGCAGTCGTAGAATTTAGAAGCTCGAAGTCAGCGTCTTTCAGGATTTCCATTTCCCGAAGATTGCTCTGTTCGTCATACTCCGAAGACCTGCCTAATCCGGCCTTGTCAACGAACTCCTGTGTGTTAGAGACAGAGTATTCGTCAGCAATAATCTGGACTTGATTAGCCCTGCGGACTCTCACGGTCTGATTGCTGGCTGCGAAGGTTGGAGTAAACCCTTCCGTCTGCTGGTTGCTAGCTCCAGCCCTTAACGCCTGAGTCATCCATTCATGATTAATGCCCTTAGCGTCGACCGTTCCGATTGCGTTCAGGAACGGGGCTTTGGCATAGGAAATCTTGCGAATGTAGTTTGCAAGGTCTTCCCTGTTGCCTGTTTGTATGTTTGTTACAAGGAATGATTGAGCCATTTGATTCTCCTAATCAACGGGGCTTGTGCATGATTCCGAGTTTCTCCCTGAGCGCGACTCTTTCACTGTTGCTGAGGTCTCCGCTCTTTTTGAGCAAATCGCCGGAAGTCGATTCTCTCGCCAACCTTCCGACGTCCTCTTGAGACAGATTGGCGGATTTATTTTTTTCATCTTCCGCCTTGTCGTCTTGGGCTTTCTTCCAGTCACGGTAAGCCAAAGTAACCAGCCGATACGGGTTTTTGTCCGTGTATTCGATTGAATACTTCTTTAACTGCTTCACCAAGTCCTTGACTGAAAACGGATTTTCCTTAGTCGAGTGTTCCTCGGCCTTGTCTTCGAGAAAATCCGCAGCTAATTCCCTTAACGCTTCCATCTTGCCCTCTGTCGAAGCCTCTTTTTTCGTCTTTTCAAGCTCTCTTTTCTGCTGTTCAAACCAAGCCCTCGCCTCTCTCCTGCCCCTAAGTTCGTCAATTTCAGCATCTATGTTATCCTCTTTCTTCAGAAGTCTGTTTTTCTCAGCTTCCTGGGCTTTGGACAACTCTCCGAACTGCTCCTCTAAGGCTTCAAGTCTTTCGAGCTTGTCTTTGTTTGCAGAATGTTCAGCTTGTAACGAAGCCATCGCACCCTTGAGTCTCTCGTAATCACCTTTTACTTTCACCAGATCATCTTGGGACGGCGAACCCCCATTCACGCCACCAGTGGATGACCCTGGCTTTACATCCGTTATCGTATCTGGCATTTTTATCCTCCGTTGTTGTTTGTTTCGTGGTTTCCCACAAAATTCGGCGACCTGTTAATCTTGAAATCCGGCTTCTGAACGATTCCGATGATTCCAAGTTTCTCATTTATCAAATCTTCATTGATGGTTAAAAACTGTGCGAGTAAAGCCAATCTCTTTACAGAATCGTTCCTTTCCTCTATGTCTAGGTCTGAATGGATAAGCCTTTGATTAAGGATTGAAAGGTGCTTTTCTTCTGCGACCTTCCAACCGTTAATCTTTTTTCTCAAATGACCCCAATACCTTGACCGCTTGCCGTCCTCGATGTCTAAAGCCGCCGACTTGGCTTCCTCTATTCTTTGATTCAGTTCTTCACTCATAACCAGCTTTAGCTGACCTTTTTTCAGCTTCATCAGCAATGCTAACACTCATGGCCTGAGCTTGTTGATGTTCCTGAATCACTCGCATATCTAAGGTCGCACGCATTTCAGCGGCTCTCATAATGTAAGACAGTTTCAAAATCCTCAATAGCTCCTGCTGTAACTGTGGGAGTAAAGAAAGGAAGGTCTCCGTCCTCATAAACAACTCAATTTCAAAAATGTAGGAGTCCGTATCGATTCCAGGTCTAATGGGCAAGTTAGTTTGACCACTCACTATCCGCTGGACGGACTCCTGAGCCGACAATACAAGGGCGAGAGCTGGTTTTGTTATCACTGTCTCCAAATCCCTTATACCGTATGCTTCAGCCAACTGCTCTTTAACATTCCACGAATCGTGAGGATTCATCATTACATCTGGAGAAGCGGACATAGCACCATAGAAAGCTATCCTCTCCTGCTTAATCCTTTCCCTTTCAGTAACCGCCGCTCCTGCGAACGAAAAATCAAACTTCCCTTCAATCCCTAACCCCGTTCCTCCCTCCATCTCTGGATTGGGGAACAACTCTTCAATCGTCTGATAATCTGCATAACCCAAAACCTTGACCTTCGTCCTTCTGTCCATGAACTTATTGTCGTAGTGATAAACCAGGTCTAAAGTCTCTTTGAATCCTCTCTGGTATCTGTCGAATATGTCCGCGAACCTTATGTCCGCCCTGAAAGACCGAATCTGGTCTTGGCCGAGTGTATTGGACTTTGCCTGCGCCCCGTAACTAATGTCAATCAGTCCAGTAAGCTGTTGCGCCTCTTGCCACATCCTCTGTATCTCGACCTCGAATCCTCTCTCTCTTGGAGGCATCGGAGGACTTTGAACGGACTGGTCTCGGCCCAAGTTATACATCCCGCCAGGCGTTCTCCTCACCCTGCTTTTTTCAAGTTCGGAAGTATCGGAAAAGAAAAGAGGCGGCATGATAGAAATGTCTAACGAATCTGTGTTCTGCTTGTCCGCATAATTGGCTTTCTCTTGAATGTTCCTGATTTTCTCAGGCATACTCATTGAGAAAAAGTAACCGGAGTAAGGATAAAAGTCGTGATTGGCAAAAGGGACTATCCCGTCTGTGTTTAAGGCTATCCTGTGTATCGTCCCTCCGTTCGGAGACCACCAGACGATGATTTCGACCGGCCGCACACCAGCCCTCGAAGGCGACCCGTTAGAACCGTAACCAGTCCCGCTTTTGGGGAAATACTCTTTGTAAGTCTCAGCTAAAAAGTATGTCTCCCTTCTATACAAATCCTCTTTCCTCTGACCTGTAATGGAGTCCATAGAGGTTAAGAGTCTGTCCCCGTTGCCTCGGCTTATCCTAGCCCCTGGGGACATCTTGTCCAAGTCCTTGTAAATCCCCCACATCTTCCTGTAATTTATATCGTTTTGAGATAAAGGAATGATTTGTGTGACAAATCCGTGATTCTCTCCGAATTGCACGCCTTCTGCATCTATGGGGATGTAAAAGTTTTCAATGTCTATCGAGTGCATCTTCACCTGTTTCTTTACTATGTCCTGCATCACTTTCACTATCCCGTTCCCGTGCAAAAGACCTCTGAAAATTGTTAAATCTTGAATCCTGTCCGTGTTGATTTGGTTGCTCAACTGCCAATTCATTAAAGAATCTAAAGGAATGGCCTTTCGAATGTCCTCCTCTCCGACTCCCTTCACATTGCACCACTTCCCATCATCTGAACGCATTGAGGCTTTAATATTGGCATGGCCTGTGTCAAGGAGCGTGGGAGTTATGGGGACTGGGTAAGCCGAAGCTCCAGGCCATGGTCTATTCATCATCACCAAGTCTTTAACCCCGTAATAAGCCTGTAAATCCCACTCCCTTTTCTCAACCCATCCGAATTCCTCCTTGTCCTTGCAAGAATTTTCAAAATCTCTGATAACGCAGTTCTTTACATCGTCCTCGTCTATTTGAGGAGATTGACCTTGAGGAGCGTCTGTCGGACGGTCTTGAGGCAAGACAGGACTCTGCTGGCTCATTCCTAACGGAATCATTTGATTAGGCATTATTCAGCTATCCTTGTAATCTGCTCTGGATAAAATGCTATCCACTGCTCACCATCTGGATAATAAGCTCCATCATAACCTTCATTTATTAGTTTCTCTCTAAATTTTCTACCAGCAGATTTTTCATACATATCTTGGAATTCATTTTCATTTATAGTATATGGATTCCTAATGTCTAATTTGGCAGATATGACCTCGCCACTTTTTCCCGCATACGCTTGAGCTGATTTCTTCATAGGTGTAAAGAAAAACCCAAGTTGAGAACTACCATGCTTAGTGCTATATTTCAAATCTTCCAAATCGAATTTTCCGCTTTTGTATTGACCCCTATATAACACTTTAGGAACATCTCTTATAACCTTATCGTAAAACTTTCTCAAATCATCTTCATTGTCAATCCTGGAGCCAAGCTGTTTCTGATATTTCCTATCGAGTTTTAACGCTTCTTCAATCGGGACGACCTTCCTGACAACTGCCTTCCCAGGATTGTCTACCCACAACTCGTTTCCAAATCCTCTGTTTGACTGCCAATAATCCTTTGGGTTGACATCTTCCATATCTATGATAGCCACATACTTTCTACCGGCTTCTTTATACTGATCTGACCAGTTTTCAAGATGAGAGGTTATCATCAACTTACCCTTTTCCATCTCACCAGAAGCTAGGCTTGACATATCTCTTGGCCCAATATTCTTGTCTATCTTAAAATTTGGATTGTCCGTTATGTGATAATAAATTCCATGCTTACTACCAGTAACAAACTCTTTTTTGAATTCGTCAAACGACTTGTATTTTTTAGCTTCTTTGGCTAATTCATCAAGAGAATTTACAGGAACATCCGCCATCATCCCTGACTTCATCCTCACAATCTGCTCTTTTTCAGGCACGTCGAATGTCTTCCAAAAAGGGTTTTCTTGTCTCATCTCGTCTGTATAGTTCATTCGGGTCTGGACATTGCGGGACTCGGCTTCACCGGCGAGATTTTTATAATCATCAATCTTTTTTTGTCTCAATTGCTGAGAAAGTTTGTTTTTAATATCCATATCACCAGCAGACAACCGTTTAATTCTTTCCAATTCCTCCGGCTGAACCAATTTCGGACTCCCGCCCTTCGCAAATCCTTCCCTCTCCTGAATGGCGTGCTGGATTTCGTGGAGAAGAGTGGATTTAGGTTGAACGCTTCTTTTGCCAAATGCAACTCCTATTTCATTCCTTACGGGATCATATCTACCAGATAAACCCTCTGGCATAGAATACAAACCTTCTATCATTACATTTCTAAACTCAGGATAATTCTCATAAAGCTGAGGATGCTCCAACACATCTTCAAGTTTTTCAAATTCAAGTGGTCTAATACCAGAACCTTTCTTCAATTTCGCCAACTCATCGCTAATTTCAAACTTCGCCTTCCCTTCCAACCCCTTCCATGTCCTCCCCGCCTTCTTCGCTCCTTCAAATCCTTTAGCCATAGCCCCGCCGACCGTCCCCAATCCTCCGGCCTTCGCTGTGTCGCTCATAGCTATTGCACCCGCACCCATAGCCCCGCCTGGAATGGCATACTCGCTAAACAATGAAGCCGCGTCGCCTAACGTAGGATTGGGATTTTTAATACGCTCGGCGTAATCTTGCAAGGCTCTCCCAGGGGCCTCATTCAATTCTTCCTTGAACCTCGGATATGAACTCTTTACCGAAGTTCCTAGAGTGTCGAACATGTCCATCGGATTCGTCATCGTCTGGACAGACCTCTCAGCGGCCTTCTTTGACAAAGAATCAAAGATGTTCTCCCCCTTCTCTACTGCGTCGTAAATGTCTTGTAAGTTCATAAATTTGTTTGCAGGGGCTACCGCAGTCCAACTTGATCAGAGTCAGCCGTCTTGTCAAAGTCTCCGCCTCGCTTTCACCCCTACAAATAGGAAACGCCCGCTAAGACATCCCCTGAATCCATAGGAGACAATCATTAGCGGGCGTATTTTTTACTACTGGCCTAAGCCAGTTTTACTACACTAACAGCGACGTTTTGGTTTTTTCTTCATTTTTCAATCACACTCCACCACAAAACAATATTATTTTCTATTGCGACTGAGCGATCGAATCTCCACCCATATTCGCTGTAAACCGTCGCCTTGTCTATGTCCTCAGCCCTGATGTTCATGCTCACCAATCCCGTAGCAACTTCCCTTAATCTCACTACAAACTCCACATCAAAAACAAACTCACAGACCTTTGCACCGTCCCACAAGTCTATGCAAATGTAATCAAATTTAGGTTTCAACCAATCTCCGTAAAACTTGGGTGTCGTCAAATCCCACAGATAGTCTTTAGCATCCATAATCTTCATCTTGTGTTCGACTAGGGTAAAATCTCCGTTGCTTTCAATGTCTACTCCGGTTATCTTACAATCCCCCCAAATCTTTTTAGTCAACGAAGCCACCGTCCCGCCGCCATAGCCCAAGTGTAATGAATGGGTTGGCTTGTATGGGGGAATAAGGTTAGCCCAAACCGTATACCCAAACATCGTCTCCGGAGGATTTACAGACTGAAGCGCGTTCTTTCTATACAAATACTTAGCTCCCACCTTGTCAGCCTCTTTTACGATGATTGAAGGAATCATCCGACCATCTCCAATAACTCGACGATATCTTTCATGCTCGTTGCGTCGCTATAACAAACTACATTCTCCAAGTCTTTCGGTTTTAACTCAAAATTCTTCTTCAGCCACTCCCTGAAAAACCTTCCACTGATGTCGTTCTTGAACTTCGACAAATCAGCTTCTTTCGTCCCAATGAACTCTAAAGTCTTGCCCTTCAAAATAAAAAAATGGCTGTGAGAAACTCCATTTACTTGAGGGGAATACGGGATCACCTGTGGCGATGGCTGCGGAAACCTTCTCGCTGACTTGCCGGAATTCTTTATAATCTCCACCTCTCTGCTGAACTCCTCAACGACTTCCTCCTTCCTCGCCGGCAAGTCTTTACTTAACGACTGCTCTATTGAAATGGTATCTTCATACTTACCCAAAACAGTAGATATATGCGCCGTCTCTAATTGGCTCATACCTTCACCTTTGGAGGACGACCCCTACGCTTAGGTAGTTCTGCGGTTAAAACATTATTTCCGTTCGAAATAGGGGCATTCTGAATAGTTGAATCCATTTTTGCCATTTCTATTCCAGCCCTCATTGTCATTACGGATTGTTGCATTTTAATCAAACTTTCCTTACCAAGTTCTGAACAAATATTAAGCAAATCAACCACTAAAGGAGCTAACTCCTCCTGAAACCTCTTAGACTCCAAATATTCTCTCCCAACAATACGCATATAGAATACAGTCATGTGGTTCTTGTCTCTGATTTCTACCTGTGTATTCCCAAGCTGGTCTGTCTTGTGCCACTGGAACATTTCGACTGGGTAAACTATATCTTTCATTCTGTTACCTCAATTTCCCTCAAGCATTTTTTAACTAACTCTCCAATTTCATCGGCAACATAACCGAATCCATCTATCGTGGGCATGATGTGCCAATCTTTTTGCTTGCCTTTATATCTCACAACCAAGAAATAAACAGACGATGGCCTATCAACGTCAACAATCACATTCATCTCAATACCATCCTTTTCTCCGCGTGCAAGTATTCGGGAGTGTAGCTGCCACCGCGCCAGCCCACCTGATTCAACAAATCATTTCTAATGTAAGCTCCATTATCCTGACTTTTCGTGTAACTCAACCCTATGGCGCAATATCTGAAAGCGTCCGCAGCATGACTCGACCAATCATGATACGGATTGTCCCTAAAACATTTTCTGTTATCGTCATATTCCTTCCTGTAATTCTTCAGGGCGTTCAGGCCTTTATAGCATTTCTTCTGATCAAACCAACACTTCCTGAACATTGACCTTGCCGCGTCTATCCCATCCATCAATCCTAACTTTGGAACAATCTTGAATTTAATCCCAAAACTTTTCGCTGTCTCCAACCTAGTCCGCCCGTTCATCTCTTTATTCACTATGTCGTGAGGAGCGTTGTGGGAGTTATATACATACCCCCTCTCTTTCAAAACACCAGCAGCTTCTGGGAACCCGTCCGCTATCCCCTGATGAAAGTCTATCATCCTCAACTCAACTCCTATGGATTGAGTGAACCATATCGCCATCGCGTCCCCATTCCCCAAATCCCACCAAGTATCTACTGGAGCGCGGTCTTCATAAGGCACATTCCCCACACGACCCTCTTGATACGCTTTCATAATGTGGGCTGCATAATAAGCCCCTGCTAACGGCACTGTGAAGTTGCACTCATACTCTTGCAAGTAAAGAGAATCATTCCCATACTGCTGAGTGATTTCAACCCTTTCCCTTCCTAAAACTTCTACTGGTATGGATTTTGTATCGTTGACTGTGAGGATTTGAGAAAACCAATCTTGACTATTTTGTGCTAGGTTATATATGTCGTAACCATGATTCTCGCCGCGAGGAGTGAACACAAATATAGCCCATCCGTCGTTCTCTGCCAATATAGGCCGCACAAATCCCCATGCACTAGGGTCTTGTAGCGAGTATTCACTGAAGACAACTCCCACTGGGTTAGTTCCGACAATGGAATCAATGTTGTCTGACCCGACAACTTGAAAAAGTGAACCATTTTTGAACCTTAACTTCATCTCTGTGTCATTCGGCTTCCCATCTAACAATTCTTTGGGGAAATGTTCTAAAAACTTCCTTCCGTCTTTGTCTATCCCGTCCCATAGAACCTTACGGCCTTGATTGTAAGTCGGGAACACATAGTAGTATGTCCCTACTCGCTCTAACATCTTCTTGGCTACTAGATTGATACATGTTTTATCTTTTCCCGAACGACGGTGCCAAACCACGACGGCTCGTTTACACCCAGAGTCCATCGCCCTTAACAAAGGCAGCTGATATTCTCTGGGGCTATACTGGTAGGGGACTGTTAGAGTCACTTTTCCTCCAAACTGTTTCTGGCTTTGGTGCGAAAGCTACTAAGGCTATATGTAATGGCTGGCCGTCTTTACCGGAAAACTCATTTTTCCATTTCAACGCATAATCACTAGAGTATCTCCGCTCCATCCACCATGCTGCTGCCTGCCATGTTGTTATCGCCGCCTTTTGAATGATTTTAATGTT
>ERZ1292642.366-Hain-H14-01um-R1-366-length-27984-cov-8_pt1 | contig 27984 bp, 38 predicted proteins | sample MGYA00564403_ERZ1292642 | MGnify/ENA primary metagenome ERZ1292642 (study PRJEB36523, sample SAMEA6512643) | groundwater metagenome | collected 2019-01-09 | study: AquaDiva: Metagenomics assemblies of 32 groundwater samples
CAGTTTAAGGATTATGAGAAAAATTGGGTGAAAACTTACAACCACACCATATCCCATCAAATCGTGAAATTTGCAAAAGACAATTTTGCCAGCACCATTAAACTCGAATTTCTTGAGGGATTCGGGCAGGAGGATAAAAATAAATTCATTTTACGCAATTGGTCGTATTATCAATTACAGCAAATGATTGCTTACAAAGCCGAACGGGAGGGAATGAAAGTGGTATTTGTTGATCCATACCACACCTCTCAAACCTGTTCGTGCTGTGGACATTATGAAGATGGACAGCGAGAAACACAATCCTTGTTCATTTGCAAAAATCCTGATTGTGAAAATAAATCGAAGGATGGAAGTAATTATAAAATGAATGCCGATTATAATGCCGCTAAAAATATCGCGGCAAGTATAAAAATAGTTGATAAAAAAGAAGAGTGCGAGTATTATAAGGTGCATTCAAAAGAAGAAATTGTTGTTCTTTGACATCGTTTTACCATTAATCGTCAATTGAAAAATTGACTTGGGCGGTTGCACGTCCATAGGGCGGGGGATGAAATATTCCACTCGCCAATATCGAGTAAAACTTTTATTGTACGGCAGATACATCACACTCTGTTGTGTGTGCCTTAAATTTGAAAGGTAGATGCAACGCAGTCCGAAACAACCCCGCGATGCCCAAGTTGTGTGTGACTTAAATTTGAAAGGTAGATGCAACATGTAGTGGTTTGTTCTTCATTCAGGAAAAGTTGTGTGTGCCATAAATTTGAAAGGTAAATGCAACTCAATGTCGTTTTCTCGAATTGTCATTTTAGTTGTATGTGCCATAAATTTGAAAGGTAGATGCAACTGGTTATGGATGAAATTAAAAAAATGAAAGTATGATCAAATTATTTACTTTAGGCGATATTTACATAAGCGACTTCATAAAAGAAGGCGAAGAACCTCGCGGCGGAAAACATAACCTACAACTGGTTATGGATGAAGATACTCGTGCCGTCCGGCTCGAAACAGCCGCCCCATTAAATCAAATGTTCGGAAAGTATTTTTATCGTTCCGGTATAAATGAGGTAATGCGAAAAGAATTAAAGAACATTGTTGATTCTATTTTGCCTTTAATGAAATTTAAAGAGAATGATATTTTTTGCGATTGTGCCTGCAACGATGGAACTCTTTTATCTTTTGTACCTAAATCTTTTATTCGTGTTGGCATTGATCCCGCAGACGATTCATTTAAAAAAGAATCAGAACAACATGCGGATTTAATAATTCAGGACTTCTTCTCTGAATCGGTATTTAAAAACTCTAAATTTGGAAATCAAAAAATAAAGATACTGACTGCTATTGCAGTTTTTTACGACTTAGAAAATCCCGATGCATTTTTACAAGATGTTTATAAAGTATTAGATGATGATGGATTGTTTGTAATGCAATTAAGCCACAGCGGGCTTATGATTGAGCAGTGTGCTTTTGATAACATTTTGAGTGAACACATATTTTATTACACCTTAAATAGTCTAATGCCTTACTTAAAAAGGAACGGATTCTCCATAGTAGATTGTTCCTTAAATGATACCAACGGAGGCTCCTTTAGGGTTTATATCCGTAAAAACATAGCCAATGTTAATTTGTTTGCAACTCAGCCGTTTCGAGATGTATGCAACTACAGAATAAACAGCCTTATTTCATACGAGAAAGAATTGGGGCTTGATTTGCCAGAAACATGGATGAACTTTTACAGAAACATTAATCTACTTAAAACACAAGTTGTTTCTTTTATAAAACATGCAAAATCAGAGGGTAAATCTATATGGGCATATTCGGCGAGTACCAAGGGAAACACATTTTTACAATATTGTGGACTGGATAACTCTTTGATTGATGGTATTGCAGAAAGAAGCGTTTTTAAATGGGGATTAAAAACTGTCGGAACAAACATCCCTATTTATTCTGAGGACGAATTTAGAAAGTCAAAAGCAAATTTTTGTTTGGTCCTCGCTTGGCATTTCATTGGAAACTTTGTTGAGAGAGAAAAAGATTATCTAGATGGAGGTGGAAAATTTATCGTTCCGCTTCCGAAATTTACTATAATAGAAAAATGAAACCACTCAACGAAATAGGACTTGCTTGCGGTACGGACAAATCCACTATGACTCACTGCTACCTCGAAACTTACGAGAAATATCTCGGTGGTTGGCGCGACAAAGAATTCACGCTGTTGGAGATAGGCATTGCCGCTGGGAACAGCTTAAAAATGTGGCACGAAGCATTTCCTAAAGCAAAAATAATCGGGTTAGACATCAACCCTGACTGCGCGGGGTATTGCCCCCCCCCTATTGAGGTTTTCATCGGTAGTCAAACTGACACCGCCTTCTTAGATTCGGTGCTGGCGAAAATCGGAACACCCGATGTCATCATCGACGACGGCAGTCACGTTGGCAGTGATATGATATCTACATTCAGGCATCTGTTTCCAAAGATGAAAGCGGGCGGGCTTTATGTGGTGGAGGACACCCACGCTGGGGCATACATACCAACATACGCTGGCGACATGGAGGCCAATGGACGATCGAGGGCATTCAACTTCTTCACAGGACTTGTTTATGACATTGACGTTGCGGGGCGCGGAAGTTGCGGTAACGCCTCCTTCTGTATAGACCACCCATCCGAAACCCCTGCGGTTCCTGAATTCTCGCGGATACTTGAATGTGCACACTTTCACTGTTCTTTATGGTGGTTTAAGAAAAAATGAAAGATTTGATGTCCTTTCTGGAACGAATGAATTCACTCAAAAGAGGGTGGACAAAAGAAGAAACGAATAGATATAAGAATATGAATGACGAACTACTAAAAGAACTAAACAAAACGCTTCGCCCCCCCGCTGGTAAAAAAACAGGAAAAATAGGAATCTTCCTTTTTGGACAAGCTGGCGACCTAATTACCGCAACTTCTGTTTTAAAATATATTGATGAATTGTTTCCTAACAAAGACTTTATTTGGTTCGCCAATTTCCCGAATTGTGACGCATTAAGATATAGTAATGTTTCAGAAGTAAGAAGATGGCCTTGGGCTGGCAATCATTTACCTATTGGATGCCCTGATTACGATAAATTTTTATGCAACTCGGAAAACCAGTTAATTTTAGAATTGGCAAAAGATTTTGAAGATACATCTGACCTAGAAAATGGTTATTTTCCCGCTCCTCACATGATTGCTCCCGAAAAACAAGACGGCATTCCTTACACAGATTGTAGCAAGATGATTTTCGGCGTCCCAAAAGAATGGGAGTGGCATCCTGTATTGGCTTGGAGCGATGAAGAACGCGAAATGGTTCGTGCCATTATGGAGGCATTGCCCAAAGGACGTAAAAATATTCTTATTGAAAACTACTGCGGGAGCGGACAGTCAGCCCACTGGAACGAAGACACAACGAGAAAAATAATGAAAATATGCCGCGAGAAACTTGGCGATGTAAATTTCATTTTTGCAAGTCATAAAAGTACAGGCATGAATGGAATGGATATAATGAACTCTGTTTTTTTCGATGAGGCAGGATGTATAGGATTAGAAAAACTTACGGTGAGGCAGGCGGCACTTGCAATAAATTACTGCGACTTAATGGTTTGCATGTCTTCAGGAATTTCAGTTGCAACCTCCGCATGGGGATTAAAGTCAGTCGAGAAACTACAATATTGCGGAAGCCGAAAATGCAGCACAGCTGGGATTGCCAACGGCCCCATCGAACTCGTCACAACCGACTTCAAACACATATCTGCCACCACTGTTGAATTTGAAAATAAATTAAAAGAAATGTTGGATCAGTTGAAATAATGATTATATTTGTCTGTTCGTTCGTTATGAAACACTTAAAAAGCCCCGCCACTTACAATGCCAAATGCGCTTACTCGCAGACGGACGAACCTTTGTATTTGGTAGGGGTGTTTTTATTATGAAAAAACATCCACCAATAAAAATAACACAAGATGGGCTTTCACTTCCTTTTTATCCGATAAAATATGGAGTGATTGTTATGAAAGATTAACCAGTTTAAAATTAATTATATGAAAAAAAGAATTTTTGAAGGAAAACCAATCAACCGGGCGTTACAAACGCGGGCAGAAATAGATCAATGCACCTCCTTGCTTCAGCAGTACGAAGTACAGGAACACCCAATATCATGTAAAAACTGGGATTTATCACTTATCGTCCCTCGCCTCGTTGACGGGGCGATGCTGGACATGGGTTGCAGTGGCGGCTCGTGTATCCTTGAGAACGCATTACGGTTTGGGGTGGAGGGGCGAAAAATAGGAATTGACTATACATTAGACACAGCCCCTGTTGAAGGGATTGAAAAAATGGTGATGGATTTGATGCACACAACTTTTGAGGATAATTATTTTCAAACGCTTTTTTGTCTTTCAGTTTTAGAACATTCCGTAGATTACCACGAACTCGCACGGGAATGTTCGCGGCTGCTGAAAACAGGCGGAGAACTTTGGATTACGCACGATTATTTTGATCCAAAACCTTCTACTGAAGGAATGAAATTATATTCACTTTCGTGGGATATTTTGGATCGAAAAGATGTCGAACGATTAGTTTCTGAAATGGATGCTGTAGGATTAAAAATTTCATCTCCTATAAATTTCGATACTGCGGAAGCCGTTATAAATCCAACATACTGCTCTCCTGCGCCTGTCAGTTATACATTCATGATTCTTCATTTTGTAAAAGCATGACCACCACCTGCACTATAATCGTTTACCATTTCGAGTCACTCCAATTCCTCAAGGCGTGCATCCGAAAAGTACGCCAATACGCTCATCCGCAGGTGCAACAACATATAATAATCACCGAGCAGAGTACCCAAGACTGCTACAACAAAGTGATGGCGGAATTCGGAAACAGCCACGACATCACCATCGTCCGCATGGCGCCGCTCTGGAGCGGGTATGCTCTCGATTTTTGTATGAGATATTCCAACATTAAAACCGATTACGTCTGCGCCATCGAACCCGATGTATTCCCCATCCACAAAAACTGGCTGTACCTTTGCATCGCCCTGCTGGAGGAATATAATTTTAAGTTTGTCGGCGGGCTGCTGTCGGAAACAAACCCCGCCACCGATTCCGATTATTATTACTACAGCGATAAAAAAATTCCTTTCTATTGGCTTTCGCAGTACCTCCGCGTTGGGCGGACAGCGGATTACAGGGAGTTGGCTATGGAGGGCGGCTTCACGCGCTTCCACAACCGCCCAGAGGCGGAACGCGGGATGATATGGGGCAACGATGACTGGGCGAACTGGGCGAAGGGCAATCGCTTTAAAGGAGGGTCCGACGATGCCGTTATCGCCCACTGCTGGGAGGACAACCATCGGGAGAATGATAAGTTCAGTTTTGCCGTTACGAATATAATGGGCATCCCGCCCGAATCGGGCTATGGAAGAATCATTGACGACATAATTTTTCATTTCGGTTTTCACAGAACATCCGTAGGGGTCGAAAATGCGATGGGCAAAAAATACTGCGACTGGAAGGACAGGATAAATAACGGATGCGACGATGCACTGATATACGAGATGCTGGCTTCGGCAAAGGCTAACCCACACAACCCCATCGATCCGTTCAATACCCGCAGCGTGTGGAACGGCAAAACGAAGCGGTCTGCGCTGCCCTCGAAAGAATTAAACAAGCGGATTGAAGAACTAAAAAACCAATAACCATGCACTTCTACGCCGACGACCGCCAAGACGAATTTGTAGCCAACCTCCTAAAGTTTAAGCGGGATGGCTATTACGTGGACATTGGGAGCTGTGCTTCTACCGGATCGAATAATTCCTATTTTTTCGAATCACAGTTAAACTGGAAAGGGATTTGTATCGAAAAGAACCCAATATTCAATGATTCTTATAAGGAAAGAAGCTGCCGATACGTAAATCAAGATGCCTTAACAATTGATTACGAGAAGATGTTTAAGGAGGAGAACATGCCGTTGTCAATCGACTATCTCTCGCTAGACATAGACGAGGCATCGGTGGATGCATTAAGAAAACTTCCATTAAAAAAATACCGGTTTAAAGTTATTACCATCGAGCATGATTCACATGTTCACGGAGACTTGTATAAAAAGCCACAGCGGGAGATACTAATTAAAAATGGCTATTTCTTGCTATGTTCGGAGGTATTGAATCAATCTGGAATTAATATAGGGCAAGAGCATGGGTGGGAAGATTGGTACTGTGATCCGGCATACTTTAATCCCGAAGAATTAGACCATCTTATTTCGCATAGGCTAAGTACAGAACAAATAATGCAAAAGTTTAAATAATGAACGACAGAATTGAACAAGTGAAAAATGGAAACTAAGACAGACAACTTCTTTACACAACGATTGAAAGTTGGAGAAACAAATGAACACTCATGGGAATACTGTAGGAAATTGTGTGTGGATAAAAAAGTTCTACACATCGGATGTTCGGACTATCCAATCTTTGACCCCAAAACCAACATGCATATATATTTAACCCCCCCCCGCACAAAAGAACTCCACGGATGCGACCCTAATGGAATCGATGCCCTTCGCCAACATTATAATGGGACATATTTTAATGATGTAAGCGAAGCGGATGTGGATTATGATGTTATACTAGTCCCAAACATTATCGAGCATTTGAAAAATCCCGGCTTGATGGTGGAACAGCTATTTAAGATTAAATTCAAGATGCTTTTTGTACTCGTCCCCAATTATTCCGTATCGAGTCAGGCTACATACGAAAAAGGTATATTTACAGAAAGAATCCACCCAGACCACTATGCATGGTATTCGCCCTATACCTTATATAATTTATTTAAAGACTACATTAAGGCACATAAATGTACATTTGAAATGAACTTTTTCGACAATCAGAATATGATAAGCATACTTATTACTAAAAAATAATGGACGATAAAGCATTAAAACTAGCGGAGGAACTAAGTGAAACTACTATTAAGTTAAAAGAAACGGAATTAAAGGTTTGCGGATTGCAAGATGAAAACAACCGGCTGAACGATGAAATAAAAGTAAGAGAAAAAGAGATTGTCGATTTAGATACAAAAAGCAAAAACGAAATTGATAGATTAACAAACGAAATATTTAGTATAAAAAATAACTTAGCGCCAATACCAATCATCATGGAAGAGAACAGACCCGATACGGCAATTGTAATTATTACGTACAACAACAGCCAACTCATAAAAAAACAAATCGAATGCATCCGATGGTTCTGTAAAGACGTTGCCGATATTATTATTGTAGATAACAGCACCGATGGCGACACCATTGCCGCTATCAAATACTATAATGACACAGAGCTGCATTGCAAATATCTAAAGACGGATGCGACTTCGAAGAACGGCTCCGACTCGCATTCGTTTTCCGCCAACCTAGCCTACCTGAAATTTAAAGACGATTACAAATTTTTTATGTGCCTCGATTTTGACTGCTTCCCCGTAAAGCCATTTTCAATTAAAGAAATGCTTGGTGGCAAAATAATGGCTGGCATGGGGCAAAGGAAAGGTGATCTGGAATACTTCTGGCCCGGATGCATGATGTGGGATAATGAACAAATCGACAGGAATTTAGTTAACTTTGCAACGAACCACGAGCTAAAATTAGATACGGGGGGGTTGATGTTCCGTGTTATTGAGAAATATGGAAAAGAAAAATGCCCGTTCTTTAACGAGATTCATGTGCAGAATCCGAATTTCACAAAAACAATGTATAACTTCTACGCGGAAATTAATGACGGCATGTTCATGCACTTTATAAATAGCAGCAACTGGAACCCAACCGAAGGACATCAGGAAAGAATGAACTCGCTTTTAAATCTGCTTGAAGAAAAAATAACAAAACCCACAAACCCATAAAATGCAAGTCGGATTAATTTTAATAGTAACGGGGAAGTACGATATTTTCCTACAACAGCTTATCAACAGTTTGGATACCCACTTTTTCAAAGAAGACGAGGTCGTTATTCACCTCTTCTGGGATAAGCCGTGGTACCATCTGAACCTCCCCGCCCGCTTTTCGGTGGTGTGTATTCCAACACCGCATAAGCCGTTCCCGTTCGCCACCCTATACCGCTATAAATATTTCATCGGGGCGGCAGAAAAAATACATTGTTCTCATATCTATTATCTTGATGTCGATATGCTCCTTGTTGGCGATGTTGGGCGCGAAATATTGCCGGGCGAGGGCGAGGGCGGACTCGTAGCCACTGGACACCCCGGCTTCTGGCTTGGGCGCGGCTCGTGGTGTACCAACACCAACAGTACCGCCTATACTCCAGAAAACAACCAGACGCGATATTGCGCGGGCGGCTTTCAGGGGGGCGAACGAGCCGCATATCTTACGGCCTGCAAGGAGATGTCCGACAACATTGCGACAGATGAATCGCGCGGAATAATCGCGGAATGGAATGATGAGGCGCACTGGAATAAATATATTAGCACCAGAAAATACAAGTTGCTTACGCCAGAATACTGCATGATACCGGAGCAGTCGATAAGAGAGAAATACGGGATTGCCCATTTAACGCCCCGGATAATTGCGCTCACGAAAAATCACGAAGAGTTGAGAAGTTGAGATATATCGGCACTTAGTCCGTGTATAAGAAAATTTACTTATCTTTGCATTACTAACACAAAAACCAAACGGCTATGTTGCATGCAAATGATTTAAAGAAAATGCCCCCCAACCATGAATTTGCAAAGGGCGATGGCGAATTTCTGGAACTTCATCCAACGCCAATTAAATGGGTGGCTATAAAAGGACAATATGATTGGACTATATATGTTGCCCCGATAAAATATAGCTTCGAAGATGTAATTAAAATGGGTAAAATAGTTGATGTTCCTAAAATTATCTACAATATTTTGCCATGTGATTCGGAAGCGATGAAACTATATAGGAAGTAGCCCCTCATAACAATACATCCCTTTTCTGCAACTTAAGTTTTCCACTTCTCGATTGTGGATAACTTTCCGGTAACCGACTTCGTAGGCATCCTATTATGTATTACTTTTGCTCTTGTTAAACGGAAAGAATGCATCACCCATTTCATAATATTGCCCACCATCGGAACACGCCCCTTCTAAAGGCGCAAACTTTCCGTAGTTGCGTTCCTTTGGTGGGTTTTTTTACCCCAACCACCCTATGAGCGAAAACCTGTCCCTCGAACTAGACGACTTCACAAACACCGAAATGGACGACTTCTGCGGATTCATCCAAATGGATAACCTCGCCATAAAACGACTCCTACGCGTCTATTTTACCAAACGCGACGCCAAATTTGAAAACGCCGAAGCCATCGTCCTCTTCGACGACGAAATCCTTATCCGCGTCAAAGGAAAAGGACAACAAAAGGTGTGGAACGAAAAGCTAGGAATACCACTCACCGAAGAAGTCGACTCGGACTGGGAAGTTTCTATACCACGAAGAAATCTTATCGCCATCGGCGTTTTTAAACAACACCCCTGCGACTGCGAGGTATGCAAAACAAAAGACGACACAGAAATACACAAAGCTGGCTATCGGTTAGATTTTGTGACGTGCGGCAACATGCTGTCCTTCGCCGTTGATAACAAGGAGGAGGCATTCAACCTCAAAGAGGCCATCACCTTCTGGCTGTCCGATAAAGCAAAATGGAAAACACAAAGGAAAAAGAAATGACCGAACCACCAAAGCGATCCCCCATCCTTGTGATAGCGTCTGGCGCACAAGACATTGGCAAAAGCTATCAGTCACTTCGTCAAGCAATTTTTCAAGCTTATGTAGCAGCAAACAAACGTAAGACGTTAATTTTTGACACTAATAATGAGTATGCCGAATATGAAATCGAGTCTAAGATGCACTACATTAAAACAATCGGGCATAACGACATTCTGAAATACGGAAACTCCCACATGCCTGAAGTCCGCCGAATAGTCCCCCTCCGTCCTAACGGGATGCCGATGAATCCCGAAGAGGCGGAGGTGCTGCTGGTTCAGGTTATTGAGCTCTTTAGGGGGGGATCATTAATTATTGAAGATCTGAATCGCCTTTACGGAGATTCCATTCCGGTTTCTATTTCTGGCGCGATTTGCAACGTGCGCCACAGAAACTGTGACATAGTTTTTCACCTACAAAGTTTGGCGCGCATTTTACCTAAAATGCTACAGAATTGTAAGGTCGTCCGCTACCATTACCAGCTCGACACCATCGTAAACTCGGCGGAAAAACTAAAGGGAGAGGTCGAAATTTATCAGATCGTGGAAAAGATGGTCTCCAAAGAATACGACAAGGGGGGCGACAACATTCGTTGCTTCGTTTACATTTATCGCATGGAGAGGAAGATCAAGGGCGCATTCTCCCCCAAGATGCTGTCAGAAGCAATTATGGAGTACATCTCGGAAAACCAGCGCATCCTTAAACCGCTACTCCAAAAACGGGACGGTACAGGTAAGAAGATTTATAACTACCAGCAGGCGCTCAACACGAAAACGGTGGAACTATTCAACAAATACAACGGAAATCCAAAATGAATAAACCGATACATAGTTGGCCAAAAGTTTGTGGTATATATAAAATCACTTCTCCGAGTGGAAAAATATACATAGGACAATCTATAAATTGTTGGTGGAGAATGTATTTATATTCTAGATTGTCGTGCAAAAAACAACCTCGGCTTTATAATTCTTTTAAGAAATATGGATTTGAAAATCATAAATTCGAGATAATTCATATATGTGAAATATTTGAACTAAATGATTTAGAGGTATATTACATTGAGTTGTATCAATCGTTTGCATCTAAACATGGATTAAATTTAAGAACTGGAGGAAATTCTGGCGGATGTATGTCGGAAGAATCTAAAAAGAAAGTCGGAGATAAAAATAGAGGAAGAAAAGTCTGCGAATCAGAAAGAAAAAGAATGAGCGTATCTGGCAGAAATTCAGAAAATAAAAAAAGGAAAATAGTTTATCAATTTAATAAAGAAGGTATTCTTGTCGAATCCTTTAAGTGTGCCAGAGTGGCATCCGAAAAATTGAACATTCCTCTTAATGGAATAAGGGATTGCTGTAAAAAATACCAGCCATCCGCGTATGGATACTATTGGTCATACGATCCAAATTTTGTACCATCACCAATAGAGAAAATAGGATGCAAAACATGCGGAAAAGAAATCGATAAAACACAGCATAATAAATTGTTTTGCTCTCATGAATGCTGGGATAAAAACTACAAAGTTGAAAGATCTGATTTCATAAAAGAAAGAAGTGCAATGAAATATCAAAAAAAGAAGATGAAAGATAAATTAAGTAAAAAACCAACGCAACTGCTGTGATTCAACCATTTGCCTATTATGGTGGAAAACAGCGATTGCTGAAAGAGCTTTTACAGCTTATCCCGCCACACACACAATATTTAGAAATTTTTGCGGGAGGCAGTACACTGTATTGGAATAAACCACCAAGTAAAAACGAAGTTTTAAATGATAAAAATGGTTTCATTACGAATTTCTACACAGTTGTTAAAACAAAATTCCATGAATTGAAAAATATATTAGACGGAACATTGCATTCAGAAGTTACTTATCTGAAAACAAGAGAACTATTAAAAACAAATACTGGCACCGATGTTGAAAAAGCGTGGGCATTTTGGTTTCAAGTTAACTGTACATTTTCTCATTTGCAGATGGGAGGATTTGCATTTGGCACTACAGGGATGGCAAGTCAAACTAAAAATAGAATCGATACATTTATTTTTGAGTATGCCGAAAGATTGCGTGGGACAGAAATTTTTTGCAGAGATGCAATTGAATTGCTTGAATTAAAATCCCACGAAGAAAATTTTATATACGCAGATCCGCCCTATGTTTCTTCCAACATGGGGCATTATGGTGATTACACAAAAGAAGACTTTACAAAATTGCTTGATGCACTTGTTAAAACAAAAGGTAAATTTCTCTTGAGTAGTTATCCAGAAGAAATTTTAATGGAATATCGGCAAAAATACGGATGGAATAGTAAGGACATAAAACAAATTGTCTCCGTAAATGGTAAGCGAGAAACTCCTAAATATAAACTCGAATGTCTTACATGGAATTATGAAAAACCAAGCAGGCAACACACGATATTTGATGATGCGATGTTTGAAAATGAAGCCGAAGTACAAAGCGTTGAAGATGGCAATACAGCTTTTGTATCCCAACCCGAACTAATGGAAGCACCGGACCCAGACACATTCATCCTAACCCCACAAACCGAATGAAAGAAGGCGCCACCATATCCTTCAAACACGCGGGGGTCCCAACGTCGGGGCAAATAATAAACATACTGCCCGACGGACGCGCACGAGTGAAAGACGCCGACGGCTACATATATTTGGTAAATCTTAAAAAAACGCCAAAGGATGAACTGCCCACAAAAAAAGAATTGCAAAAAAACGAAAATAAACCAAATAAACCACAACCCATGACAGACGAAGCAACACCAACACCAGCCACGAATCCAGAACTGGAATCGCAAAAAGAAAAGATTATCGCGCTAACGTGCAAAAAACACCAAAGAATCTGGCTACTGCACGCACTCGGCCTCGAACGGGCCGAAGTGCTGTCGCTATCCAAATGCAACGCGGGCGAATTGCACAACGTCCGCAAACGCTATGCGGAGAAACCCGAACTAGTGGAAGCCGCGAAGGCTCTGCTCAATGGCAATACTTAATTCCGATAACTTCGAAATGGGATCAGTGGTTCCAGAAAAAGGGATAAAAGATGATGACCCCATAGCGTTTGGCAAACACAAAGGGAAGCCCCTCAAGGACGTCCCGCTGGGCTACCTTTCGTGGGCCGCCAAGCAGAAGTGGTGCAAGCCCGACCTGAAAAAATACATCGCCAAGCGGTTGCTTGTCCACGTTTCGGATAAGCAACTGAAACGAGCCGTCACCTATCTACGGAAGAAGCATGGGCACACCTGAAAAGTTATTAACAATGGTTGCGGGTGGGGGATAAAGAATTAAGTTTGCAAAGAAATAAAAACTACGGCTAATGAATAAAAAAACTAACTCTTACTAAAATTACCACAAGGCAACGGGGCGGGCTCCTGCAATGAGCCGTAGACGCCTTGCCCCTAGCCGAGTGGGTTTTTGATTATGGAGCTGAGAAACTACCAAATTGAATCCATTAATCTTCTGCGTGATGGATTTAAAAAACATAAGCGAATAATTCTTTGCCTTCCGACGGGATCGGGAAAAACAATAGTATTTTCAGAAATGATCCGTGCCGCCTACGAAAAAAACACCACAACTTTAGTGCTAACCGACAGATTAGAACTGTGCGCCCAAACATTAAAAGCAATATCGCATCACAAAATAAGCCCGCAAATAATGAACGCCGAAACAAAGCTGTTTTATCCAGCAGCCCCCATCTCGCTTTGTATGGTCGAAACTTTCTCAAGGCGAATGAAAAAATGGGAAGCTGGTTATTATAATCCCAAGCTCATTGTGGCAGACGAGGCCCACAAGTCCTCCTTCTTTAAAATCCTCGACGCATTCCCCGAAGCTATGTGCGTTGGGGCAACAGCTACTCCGCTTAACAAAAAATTGCATTTATACTACCAACACATCGTAGACAACATAGACATCCCCGAATTAATCGATGGGGGATTCCTTGCAAAATGTCGGGCTTTTATGATGAAGGACGATCTTTCAGATGTACAAGTCAAGCACGGCGAATACGTCACCGACCAGCTGTTTTCGCATTTCGACAAGCAGAAGCTATACGCAGGTGTCGTAAAAAATTATCAGGAAAAGACTCCCAACAAAAAAGCACTCGTTTTCTGTGTTAACATAGAACACACAAAAAAAATGACGGAGGAGTTCGTTAACTCGGGAATACCAGCATACTGCGTCACCTCCGAAACCCCGATCGAAGAACGAAAAAGAATTTTATCCGCCTACACCGCTGGGCATTTTATGGTACTCGTGAATTGCGGGTGCCTTACGACAGGTTACGACGAAAAAACAATAGAAGTGATAATTTTAAATCGTGCAACAAAAAGCCTAACTCTCTTTCTGCAAATGTGTGGGCGCGGATCCCGCCCCTGCGAGGGCAAGCCATACTTCACAATTTTGGATCATGGAAACAACCACATAGAACACGGAATGTGGTCAGAGCCACGCGAATGGTCGCTGGACCCACCAAAGAAGAACAAGAAGAAAGGAGTTGCGCCGATAAAGAATTGCCCACAGTGCCACGCCATGCTCGCCGCCAGCGCCCAAAAGTGTCCGTACTGTTGGCATTTATTCCCCCGCGAGGAGCGGGTCGCCGTCAACGGCGTATTAGTCGAAGTACTCACAAACATCCCCGTCGGTTTGGAAAACAAGCGTATTTCGCAATTGACGCTGGAGGAATTAATACAATGCCAAAGAGTGAAAAAGTACAAAGCCACATTTTGTTGGAGAGTAATAAGGTCGCGCGGCGAAGATGCCCTGCGCGAATATGCAAAGCTCATGAAGTACGAAAGCTACTGGCTAAAGACCCAGATGGATAAAATAGAAGATAATAAGTACAGTGACTATATCATCAAATAAAAAGTTTTGCACAATCGAATTGATACAAAGAAAAAGAATTATGTTTGCAACGCTGAATCGTTTTTAAATGAAACAAAAAAAATCCCTCGTCTGCACGATGTCCTCTAAAGCCTTCTGGCTTGGCGGTTCAGCCGTTGTGTTTGGCGGGGGTAATTTTTTATGAAAAAATACTATCGATACTATTTGCCTTATGCCTTGCGGGGCAACAACAAAACAGGATGGGAATTATTGAATCGGGAATACCAAACCATCCCCGGACCAAGAATAAAAAGAATTCATCCATCCAAAACTTCAAAACTCTCACTTTATAGGAAAGACGAAAATGACATATCTACAATTTTCATATATAACGATAAATTCAATCCTTGCCAATCCGATGCCAACTGGAAGGAGTACTCTGAAAAGTTAAAATTATTGTTGAAAATGAAGTTGGCATGACCGACCACAAGACCATAATCTTCAATTACTACGAGGCGGACATCCGAAAAAGTACTCCGTTAGGGGATGTTACATTAGACAGATTCATCACTTCAATAAAATATCCAAAGAAAAAAACACTCGACATATTTGAAAAAATACGAGAAGCATCGGACCGAGGAGACGAAGAGACAAAGGCAAAATTAAAACTGAACTTGTATTCGTTCACGCCATGTGCATACGTGAAGGGCCGGCGCCAATACAAAGACATTGTTCGCTGGACCGGACTTATGGCACTAGATTTCGACAAACTCCCAACGGTACAATATGCCCAAGAATGGAAAGTGGCTTTGTTTAATGAATACAAATGGATTATTGCCGCATGGCTTTCGGTTTCTAAAAGAGGTGTACGCGCATTGGTAAAAATACCAATCGTTAATTCGGTTGATGAGTTTAAGGAATATTTCAATGCAATACAAAACGAGCTTTCCACTTATCGAGGGTGGGACCGGGCACCACAAAATTGCATATTGCCCCTTTTTCTGTCTTACGACCCCGACCTTCTCGAACGGCAAGATTACAAAACATGGATAGGTAAATACTCTCCGACCCCAACACGAACCACAACGGTTCCTTATGTATTGTCGGACAAAAGCACTCAAATTGAAAGAATAATTGCCTCCGGGGTGGATAAAATAGTCGACAGCGGGTATATCGAAATAAGGAGCGTGGCAATGGCTCTTGGGGGGTATGTTGGTGGCGGACAGATAGACATTGGGTCGGCCATACAAATGATTGGAAAAATGATTGATTGTAACGATTATATGGCAAAGAACCCGGAAAAATATAAACGGGTTGCCGAGAGCGCAATAAAAAAAGGAATGAACAGTCCACTTTTTGTATCCGATGGAAGATAAGTTCAAAGACCCAAAGAAGGACCAGTCTATAAATGATGTGGACTGGACAAATTTCTTCTATCCCTTGAAGTCCATTTTTTTACACGAAAAAAACGCAACAGTTATTTCAGATACAGAAGTAAAAACTATCGATCCAACAAATTTAAATGACACAAACAACGCCGCTACATTTAAGATTGTTGATGGTGGAATGATAAAAGTTTTGCGACCGAATCCGTATGGCTTTACCGAAGGAACTTTTATTAGCAAGTTTATGTTGCTTATGGCTGTAAAATTTAAAAATAGTTACAGTTCGACTATTTCGTATATTTATTATTCGGTACGAAAGATGAATGTTGGTTATATTAGGGTTGGGGTTGACTATTTTAAAATGATAGAAAAAGAAAATCGGTATGGCGCCAAAGACAAAATTTTAAAGTCGTGGACCAAAGAAGCTATAAAAGATGATCACGACGAGTATATTTTAGAGCGTGTATTGAAATATGACGATTTCACCTTAGTCCCATCCAACACATCCTATTCTCCTGTTTACGATAACTGCTACAATCTTTATGCTCCATTCCCGCATTACGAGGAGGATGGCGACGTTGGACTTGACGATATCAAACATTCGATGGCAATTATGAATCACATTTTCGGTGATCAGGTGGAGTTGGGCATGAAGTACATGAAGCTGTTATATGAAAGCCCGCGACAAATTTTGCCGGTACTTGTTCTCGTGTCCAGCGAACGGGAAACCGGAAAAACCACGTTCCTCAACTGGATACACATGATTTTCGGGGAGAACTCGGTAAACATCAGCCCACAGGAATTGACGTCACAGTTCAATTCCGGGTATGCGACTAAAAATATTATAATGGTGGACGAGACAGTCGTCGAAAAAAGCACGAGTGTTGAGCGGCTGAAGTCGTTGGCAACCGCCAAGTCGATATCCGTTTCTCAGAAGTTCGTTTCACAATACTCGATCCCGTTTTTCGGAAAGATTATAATGTGTACAAATAAGGAGCGTGACTTTATGCGAATAGACGAGGAGGAGATTCGGTTTTGGGTCCGCAAAATAAACGTTTTGGATGGCAAAAAAAACACGAATATAGAAATCGATATATTCAATGAAATACCAAAGTTCCTTAAATACCTCGTGCAGATTCCTTCCATAGACACGACACGGTCTCGGATGGTATTTACAATGGAGGAGATACGAACCACCGAGTTGGGGCAGATACAGGAGGAGAGTAAGTCGGGTCTTAGAAAAGAACTTGAGATATTGATAGACGACTGGTTCAACAACAACCCGAATAAAAATGAATTCGAAGCTACTGTAAAAGATATAAAAAACAAATGGTTCACCCACAATCACCAAATATCTATGGCCTACATTAGAAAAGTGCTAAAATATGAAATTGAGGTTCCTAATTCAGGAGGACCAAAAAGATATGATCCATTCTGTGACAACCCGGGTAATCCAGAGGATAATCGACCGTTAGGAAGAGTTTTCATATTCCGGGCGGTTGATTTTAAAATAGATAGGGAGACCGAAGTGGCAAAAGAAGTAAATACAGTTGCAGAAAATGATAAAAAAGATTACGATGATTTGCCGTTTTAAACAAAACTCTGTAACTTGTAACAGTGCAAAAAATCGGTTTGTAACTGAGATAACAATTTGTATGTCAAATGATTAAAGGCAAAATATCCGACTCTGTTACGAAGTTACAGAAGATTTGGGGTCATACCGCCCGTGAATTATATAATCATGAATTCATAAAGTTATTAGTTATACCTTTGTACTGTAACTTTGTAACTTTATTTAAAATATTAATATATATATATAACTATCAAAGCATTACAGTACATTTTTTGAGTTACAAACAAGTTACAAATAAACACAAGTTACACAAATGGCTGTAACAAACGAAATAACGCCAACGGAAAGCCGTATCCAACAGGACGCGGTCCGCTGGTACCGCAATTCCTTCTGCCTGAAGCACCACGCACCCCGTTGCCTCATATTAGCCATCGTGAACGAGTATAAGCCCATATTCACCGCCACGGGGCTCTACACGGGGGCGGCCGACCTTTTGGTGCTACACCGCGCCAACGGCCCCAGCAGGGTTATCTTCGCCGAGGTCAAGACCGCTACTGGCCAACAAAGCCACAAGCAGCGCGAATTTCAGGAGCATATCGAACAGATGGAAGGGGCGGCCGAATATCACTTAGTTAGAAACTTGGAGGAATTTAAAGCCATATTCAAATGAGTGAACCAACGCTAGTGGATGCAATCGGGATGTTGCTTTACAACCTTAAGGTTGGGGACATATACGATATCAACGGCCGCGTAGCTTCCACAGAAAATCGCGCGCGTTTCGTTGATATCGTAAAATCCTACATCGACCGCAACTACGGCCTCCGGGAGGGTTGGGAGCTGGAGTTCAATGGGGACTATTCAAAAATACGCAAACGGGAACTATGAAAGGCAACAGGCAAAAGGTATTACAGGCGATATTTGATATCCAAAATGGGGAGAAAACAAGATATGTTAATATCAGGGAAATTCGGGAAAAATCTGGCATTAGTATTCAGCAATGTTCGAACGCAATTCATGAGATGGTTAAGGCCGGGCTTGCTGTTCGGGCTCGTTTCAACTATTACACCCTTGACGGGATGGCATTACAATATATCAACACTAAAACAACCAAAAATGGAAAAACAATCATTTACGTTACCACAGCAGGCGCCATTGCCACTTCCACAATTTAAGAAGCGGAATGGCTATCTTTTTGAGCAGGTCGTTAGGGGCGCGCGCGCGGTGGTTTATTCGGGGTCCCAAGCCGAGGGGATATTGAAATACGAAGTATTTTTGATTCGCGTTGCTAAAGAATACCATCCTACGTGGGGTGATGTCATACCTGCACATGAGTACTTCCCGTCGGACGAGGCGTTTGGGGTGACGGCATGGACGTGGGGCATACACACAGGCGGGTTGGAGTATGCAATGCGGAAGTTTAATGAACTAGAAAATGAAACCAACAAAAACCAAACTATATGAACTGTAGCGCATGCGGGAAACCGCTCAGGGGGCACACGACGTCCCCATCAAGTGAATGTGAATGCCCGATGGTGGTTCCAGCTAAGGCAGAGGACAAGGCAACGACGGATCGAATTTTCGGGTATTTTATACTGACAGTTGTCAGCATTATTCTTCTTGTCATGCTGGCGGTGCAGTCTGCCGACAATAACAGGTTGAAGGAGCGGGTTAAAATATCGGATAGCTGTTATCGGCGCAACATGATCCTGTTGGATTCGGTGGTTCGGGTGAATTCGAATCGGGACTCTATCTTTATGGAAAATTTCTACAGGGCGGCCGAGGCGTGGGAGAAGAAGGGGAAGCATCGGCAGATGCCACCCGCGCAAATGGACACAACTAAAAACTAAATATATGAGAACACAAAAAAATCACATCACAAAAAAGGGGCGCATTGAGTGTATGCTGGCGTGGGCGTCGGACCACAGCGCGAAGGTTCGGGAGTTAAGGGACAGAAGACCTGTCGTGCGGGGGGGCAAGAGATGAGCCAACGTAAATGCTACATCGCTGGCAAGATCGGGGATCTTCCAGAGGCGGAATATAGGGAGAATTTTGAAAAGGCGAAGAGGGAGGTTGCTGCTATGGGGTGGGAGCCATTGTCTCCGATTGATTTGCCCCATAATCACGGTAAAACGTGGGAGGAGCACATGCGCGAAGATTTGATTGCCCTGCTGGGGTGCCGACAGGTCTATGCGATGACAAACTGGGAGAAGTCGCGTGGGACCACCATCGAACTGAAGCTCGCGTTGGATGTTGGCATTAGCATCATCTTTCAAAAGGAGGGGGGCGATGGGAACTAATCCAAAAACAAAAAAATAAAATGTTATGGCAACAGACGAAGAATTAATGGCAATGAAACACAAGGAAAATGAAGAGTGCTTAAATCGCCTTCAGGATTTTGTTCAGAAAAAGATAGTTCCGATTGATCCAGATTTCATAATCGGCCGACTAGGCACGGTTGACTTGGCTATTGAGTATTACATAGGATTATTGGAGATTGAGATTGCTGAACTAAAAAAACAAAAAAATGGGAACTAAAACTGCAATAAGCTGGACCGACGCAACATACAATGTTGCGCGTGGATGCACCAAGAAAAACAGCGACTGTATTTTTTGCTATATGATGCGCGATGGGCACCGCTATGGGTACGATGGGGATGTTGTGGAAAAGACAAAGACAGTTTTCACGATGCCACTGAGGTATAAAAAGACGAAGTCCGACGTGTGGGATGGTCCGCCCCTTATTTTCACATCGTCGCTCACGGACTTTTTTCATGTTGGGGTTGACCCCTTTCGCGACCTTAAAAAAAGAAAAACAGCAAAGGGTTTCGCACCTATCCCTATTAGTACAGAATTGAAATAAAATTACTAAAATAATTTAAGCTGCTCTCCTATGTTTTCTTTTTGTTTTTCTGGTATTAATTTTTTTAACGATTGGTTTTCGTTTGGCAAGTTTTCTTCGGATTGGTTTTCTCCTTCTAAGTTTATGTTTTTGTTTCTTGGTAACTTTTTTCCTAACTTTCTTCCTATACGCAATTTCGTCAGGTGATTTTTTCGGCTTATAATTGACCATGACTGGTTTGTCGCTTACGGCAGTTTCAATCGTTTCTTCGAATGCATTTTCCTTGCCTTCTTTGCTTCCCCGATTGTATTTATAAGCAAACTCCGCAAGGTAAAAAGGCAAGTATTTTCTACTCAAAACATGATATTCCCCCCTGATTCCGTTTTTAATTATCGACCAGTATCCATCGATTGTATTGGTTGAAATAATCCCACGTGTAAATTCTTTCTTGCTATGCGTTACAATCAAGTGCTGAATAATTTCTTCAAACTTATTGTAAAATTGTGCTTCGTCTGTCATCACTTGCGATTTCTCTATTCTTACATATTTTTTCAGAAGCTCCATCATAGTTTTAGTATTTAACTTCTCTGGAATTTCTGTCACAACCCGCTTCTTTCCTTCCCGTTCTACAATACCAACTACGGCAACTTTTTTTGTACCACGTCCTCGTTTCGTATCCACATTAGATAAGTATGCCGTTCCGAATTTGTCTTTCTTATACCGCTTTCTTGGCTTTCCACCAATGTAAACTTCATCCATTTCAACAATTCCTTCAAGCATTATTTGTTCCGATGGTTCAACCATTGCACATCGAACTCGCATAGCTGTATACCATGCGCTCTTGTATGTCACTCCCACATTCCGCATCAATTGCATTGCAGATATTCCCTTGCGGGCATTAAGCATAAGTCCGATGATTTGAAACCACTTAGGAAGAGGAAGTTTGCTCGCTTCAAAAATAGTTCCATATTGAACCGTGAAATCTCTTTCACACTTATTGCATCGGTAATAAAATCTTCTGGTTTTCCTTTTAGTAACAGAACTGCCTTTGCAGTGGGGGCATACGGGGTTTCCATCCCATCGCACTTTTTCAAGATGCGCGATGCATTTTTCTTTAGTGCCGAACCTTTTTTGAATCTGAAATATATTCATGTGAGCGGAGTGGGATTTGAACCCACGACCTTTGCAACGTCAGGTGCAATGCTCTAAACCAACTGAGCTATCCACCCGAAAATTATTTTTTTAAACTGACAAGGAATTTTTGTGCCTGTCCCTGCGTTTCAAATGATTTGTATTTCAATCCGCCATCATATACAACATCCCATTTCCCTTCAACTTTCATTATAAATGGTTTAACTCCATTAATCTTTGCACCTTTTGATGCTGTTTTTCTGTTATAAATTTTGTCGAATAATTTCATGGTGTTTTTTATTATAAAAATAAATCTCTATTTGCCACGGTGTACTAAGGTGGGTGGTGAAAAAAAGCGGGAAAATTTCAGTAGTGAAGAAAGTGGCGAAATTTTCAGTAGTGAAATAAACAGATAAAGTTTCTGTAATGAAATAATTTCAGTACCTTCGGGTTGTCAGGTGCAATGCCCTACGAAAGTAGGGATGAACTATCCGAAAGCCCTACTCAGAAATGTTTAGGGCTTTCCCTTTTTAGATTTGTATGATATAGAATGGCGGGCGGAATCCGATAGTTCCTTGTTGGTAGGATTTGTTTTTGAGGTAACAGAATATCCTAATAAGGTTGCAATAAAAGCAGCAATGGCTCTGAATTTATATTTGTGTTTTTCAAATATTTTCTTGTCAGAATCGGAAAAATATTTTTCTCTGAAAGCAATCATCTGATTATAGCATAATTTTATTATTTCTCCTTTTGTCCACTTTTTAGGTTTATCAATTTCTGAAATTAATTTATTAATCGTCAATTGAATCATTTTTTCAAAATTGTACTCAACTTTCTTTTTTATTTTTATTGGTTTGTAAATAATTTTCTTTTTATTAAAAAGATTTTTAGGTAATTCATCCGATTCTATAAAATTATTTACATGAAAATTATATTCTTTTATTTTTAAAAATCTTTCAATGATTTTTTCTGATAAATATTTTTCAAATTCATTTCGGTCTGCTATTTTATCCATGCTCGATTTGAAAAAAGAAAATAATTTTTTTATAAGTGTTGGTGGAATTTTATCCCCATTCTCCATCATTTCTTCTATACAATTTGAATACAGATAGATTTGTATTCGCTTATCTGTATACGCTTGTATAGTTATTGGAAATGTTTTTCTTTTTGAAATTTCAGCCATATAAATATCTACATTTACAACAAAAATACTCAATTAAATTTTCTGTACCAAGAAGAATACCCAATGAATACATTTAAAGGAATAGCTTATGAAATATTAAAAGAGGCGGGGAAACCACTTCATACAAATGAAATTACTCAGATAGCACTTAAAAGAGGATGGTTAAAGACGGCAGGTAAAACTCCTAATTAACAAAAAAAATATAAAAATGAAAATAAAAAGATATTTAGACAAACCCATCTTGAGTAAAAAATTTAAATGGCAAGAAAAACATCTTGATAAATTAATTTATTTCCCGTGGTTGGACGTATTAGAATCGAGATATTTGGGAAAGTATAAACCGATGAAAAAACAAACAACTTGCTGCGATAAGTGCAATAAAAAAGAAAATGTAATATGGGTTTATTTTGTTAGTCCAGATATAACTTGGAGAGAAATGTGTGGGAGGGCTGGGTATTTATCTATCTGTGTTAAATGCAAAAAGCAAATACAATTTCAAATGAGTGTTATGAATTGAAAGATTTCGCATTTAGGTTAAAAAAATAAAAACCATTTCATAATAATTTAATCTGTAATAAAAAAAGGTGGTTCAGTTTCCCGAACCACCTGCTGAAATTATTATTATCTTCACTTAACATTAATCCGATAAACTCTTCAAGGAGAACGGTTTTAATGTCAACTTTTCAACCCATCGCAAAATGGAAGAAGATAAAATAATATCACAGCTTCGTAAAGACCTTTCAAAAATTAAATCTGATTCTGAAACGCGAATCGCCATTATTGGTTTGGTGTTTTTATCTGTCAATTTAGGAATTCTTTTGTCTAACATCGGAAGATAATTTCAAACGGCAATCTTTTATTTATACACTACAAATGTCTTTAAATCTGTACTAATAGGGATAGGTGCGAAAGAAAATTGAATCCGAGTTCCAAATTTTAAAATCATTGAATAAAAATGATATCGCATTTAGGTTAAAAAAATAAATAAAAATGAAAATAAAAAGATATTTAGATAAACCCATCTTGAGTAAAAAATTTAAATGGCAAGAAAAACATCTTGATAAATTAATTTATTTCCCGTGGTTGGACGTATTAGAATCGAGATATTTGGGAAAGTATAAACCGATGAAAAAACAAACAACTTGCTGCGATAAGTGCAATAAAAAAGAAAATGTAATATGGGTTTATTTTGTTAGTCCAGATATAACTTGGAGAGAAATGTGTGGGAGGGCTGGGTATTTATCTATCTGTGTTAAATGCAAAAAGCAAATACAATTTCAAATGAGTGTTATGAATTGAAAGATTTCGCATTTAGGTTAAAAAAATAAAAACCATTTCATAATAATTTAATCTGTAATAAAAAAAGGTGGTTCAGTTTCCCGAACCACCTCCGCTGGAATTATCATTATCTTTGTTTCACATTGAACCGTAAACTTTTAGAAGAAGAACGGAATCAATGCTTAAACAACCCATCACCAAATGGAAGAAGATAAAATAATATCGCAGCTTCGTAAAGACCTCGCGAAAATTAAATCCGATTCTGAAACTCGACTCGCCATTATTAGTTTGGTGTTTTTATCTGTCAATTTTGGAATTATTTTGTCTAATATCGGAAGATAATTTCAAACGGCAATCGTTTATTTATATCCCCAAATTATGTCTCAAATCTGTACTAATAGGGATAGGTGCGAAGGGTTTTATTTGGTCGTACGAAGAAAAGATCGACTAGATTAACACGTGTACGACTTTCACTCTATCGGGGGGTTTCCCTCTGGTTCTGGCTCTTTCCATTCTGCCGCATCTCCGAATGTTTCTGGCGTCTCTTTTTTCTCTTGTGAGGGTTTATTCTTTTTCTTCTCCATTTCCTGTACCGCTTTGAGTACGAGGTTGCATGATTTTTTCAGGGCGACGAGAAGCGAAACTTTTGTGGCGAGGTCGTCCGACACCAGCATTGCTACGTAAACTTCATCTGACAAAAACCACCGCCGCTTCAAGCAGATGCGCTCTAAGGGGGGGCGTATTGCGGCTTTGAATTCGTCGGTTACGACGATGCTTTGGTCGATGCCTTGATTATATTCGGAAAAGAATCGCTGTACTGTTATTGTTTTTAGTCCGACGGGCAGGGTTCGGTTGAGGTCGATTTTTCCTTCGGCGTGGAGCGTTGCTAGTTCGTTTTCGTCAACTTTACCGAGCCAGCGTCCGAGCGTGTGTAGTTTCTCGTAGCCTTTTAGCATTAGGTCTACGGTCTGTTTGGCTTGGGATTGCATTTCCGCTTCGGTCATTGGTGCGTCGGCGGGGGGCGTTGTTGGCACTTGGACGGTGTTGGGCGGCGTTGCTTCGAAGGATTTAGGTTCGACTTCTCCCCCCGCTGGTGGTGGTGTGGTTCCGTTCGTTGGTGGGGGCGGTGGTGTGGTGCCTTCGGTATTTGGGAGTTGGGCGTAGTCCTTCTGTTTTACTGCGCCATCGAGTGGAAGAGTTTCAGTAGTTGGTATTTTGTCGGAGAACAGGTCGGAGGGAAGGGCGTCGACTTTTTTCTCGATGGGGGGCGTTGTTGTCTCCGTATTTGGTTTTGGTTCTGGTGTTTCTTTTTCTGCCATTTTTTTTGCTTTATTTTTTTCGTTCTCCTTGTGTCCTTTTATCAGGTTGGGATTGCCGCGTGGTTTTTTTACTTCATCCATCGTTCGCGTTCCTTATTAATTTTCCTGTTGATTCTTCCGTATTTGATCATGAAGTCGTTCTGGCTGTATATTTTCTCCTCTTTGGTTCCGTTTTTTGTATTTTTGAAGGACCGCAGGCGTAGTTCGGTATGGTGGTGGTTGTGGTGGAACATGGCGGCGATTTCTTTTTTTGTCATTCCCAGGTGTTTGTGGAGGAGTATGATGGCCATAATTTTCGCTTGGGCGTTGTTTCCGCGTTTGTTGGATTGTATAATTGTTTTTTTTGCTACGCCGAATTCGTTTTTTATTTCGGAGTATATCAGGTTTCGGAGGTGTAGGTTAAGTTTCGCGTTTGTTGACAGGTCGAGGGTGGAGTACAGTTTTGTGAGGCTGTCCTCCACCCGTTGGAGTCCGTATTTTTCGATTCCTTTGTTGAGAAGGATGACGAGTCGTTGTATGTCGGCCTTCTCTTGCACGCGCTGCGGTTACTTCCGTCCGTAAATATAGTCGAAGGCGGTTCGCTCTTTCTTGGGCGGTTCTTGGCCCGCAGGAGTTGGTGCTCCGGTAGCAGTTGGTGCTCCAGAAACGTCTGTTTTGTCTTTTTTTGCTTTTTCTTTTGCGGCCGCGTGGCTGGCTTTTTTGGCGTCGGCTTTCGCTTTCGCTGCTTTTGCTTCTATGAAGTCCTCTACGTCGCCGTAGATTGATTCGTCGAGGGAGTCGCGTTTGTCCTCGTCCGTTTCGGTGGCGAATTTGGTAATTTTCTTTTGTGTTTTTTCGGGCAGGTCGGTTGTGGCAATGCCATTTTTAGCAAGTAAATCCTCGTGTGGAGCGCTCATAGGTTATTTGTTTTTTTTGGTTAGTGTTGGTTGATTACGCTAGTTCTACGTTGTGTGCTTCGAGACCTTTTTGTCCTTCTCGCACGTCAAAGGTTACGTTGTCGTCGTCTTTGATTTTGTCTTTGCAGTTTGTGGCGTGTACGAAAACGTCTTTGCTACCGTCTTCGGGCATGATGAAGCCGAAGCCTTTAGAATTGTTAAAAAATTTCACTTTACCGTGAGTCATGATTAAGATGTGTTTTGTGGGTTAGTAATTGTGTGGAAGTCGCATGCTATGCCAGTCTGTTAGTGTTTTGAATTGCAAAAGTGGGGATAAAACCCAATGGTTGGGCGTTGGGGGTTAAAAAGTTATTAACAATTATTTGATATTATACGTTGGGGGCGTATTTGTATATTTGCAGGTATGAAATCACAGCGTCAAAGAGAAATGGATGTAATTAGGGCACAGAGGTGGCGAGCCAATAATTTGGAAAGAGCCAAGCTGGATGCGAAGAAAAGGAGAGAAAATTTATCGGAATCTGAAAAAAAGCGCAATAAAGAGTATGCTGTAAAATGGCGGAAAAAGAATAAAAAAAAGATAGATAAGTGGAGGGGTGAAAATGAAGAAAAACTAAAAAAATACGGAAAAGAATATAATAAAAAATACTACCAAGATAACAAAGAGCGGGACAGAGAAAAAAGAAGGCTGGATGGAATTGTCTACAGAAAAAAAAACGTGGAGGCGCTGGCTAATAAAAGAAAAGAGTACAGGGAAAAGAATAAAGAAAAACTGAGGAAGAAAAATCACGAATATTTGATTATTAACAGAGAAAAACGGAGTGTTAAGGCAAAAGAATGGGTTAGGAATAATCCAGAGAAGGCAAAAGAAAGAAGAAGGCGGGCGCATGAAAAAACCATGAAAGATCCGACTCTTAGGATTAGACGCTCGTTGCGCTCGACAATACGGAGTGCGATTATGCGATTTGGGCACGTTAAAAAAGAATCTACTATTGAGTTGATCGGATGTAGTATTGAGTTTCTTAGAAGCCATTTAGAATCACTATTTTACAAAGACAGCAGGATATCGTGGGAAACGTATGGGATACATGGATGGCACATAGACCATATTATCCCGTGTGCGTCTTTCGACTTAACAAAACTTGGGGAGCGAAAAAAATGTTTTCACTGGACCAATCTACAACCCTTGTGGGGCATAGAAAACTGTAGGAAGGGCAAGAAAATACTTGTTGTGGTTTAGTCTTCCGCGTTGTCCTTCTTCCGTTGGCGGCGCTTGTTGTAGTCGGCAATTTTTGCCTCCTTCTCTTCTTCGGTGAGTTCTTTCTGTGGTGGTGGTGGTTCTGGTTCGGGTGGTGGTGGTGGGGCCGCTAGTTCGGCTTTCTTTTTTGCGCGTCGTAGGCGGTTTTTTTCGTTTGTTTTGAGGCGCTTGGCTTCCACCTCTTCGTCGATTTGGGGTTCGGGTTCAGGTTCGTGTTCTGGTGCTTCGAGCTCTTCGAGGAGGTCTTCCATTTCCGATTTGATGTGTGGAGGTGTTTCGGTGCTGTTGATGCCGCGTTTGAGCTTGATGATTCGCTCTTCTTTGGAGTTGATGATGCTCATGGGCTATGCTTAAGTTAGTGGTGTTATTGATTTTTTTTAAGTTCTTTGTAAAACTTGACTGCGAAATCATATTTTATATCTTGTGGATGAGTACCTGTTATAAATTTTTTCGGAAATCCGATTTTTTTAGCTATCTTTTCGATTTTTGTTTTATCTGCTTTTAACCATAATTTATTAAAATCGTCTTGCCACCCAGATTCCATTTCATCTATATTATCC
>ERZ1292642.368-Hain-H14-01um-R1-368-length-27907-cov-11_pt1 | contig 27907 bp, 40 predicted proteins | sample MGYA00564403_ERZ1292642 | MGnify/ENA primary metagenome ERZ1292642 (study PRJEB36523, sample SAMEA6512643) | groundwater metagenome | collected 2019-01-09 | study: AquaDiva: Metagenomics assemblies of 32 groundwater samples
CATCGGATTCCATTTTCAGATTAGCAGTTAAGTTTCTTCCCTGACCAACAAAATCTACCCCATTATAAATTCCAATATCATTCCCGTATGTAACCAGAAGTTTTTCAGTTGCATCAGACTTTATAAAGTTGAATATATTTAGAATATTTGCCATAGTCTTATAGTAAATTAGGTCAGGCTGTTATTGACGTACTTGTACTTGTTGTAGTAGTCGTAGAAGTACTGGTAGAGGTAGAAGTCGTACTCGTTGAGGTAGAAGTTGTTGTAGTAGAAGTTAAGTCAGTTCCTTTTTGTATATAACCTGGTCTTTTAGATTTTCCCCCTAATTTAGTAGAGAGTGCGTTAAGACTATCCTGAAGTTCATTTTTCTTATTTAAAAAAAATGTAGTCTTGGTTTGTACTCCTCCTGACATATCTTCCACAGTGTAAGGTTTTCTTTGTTTATCCTGTTTTAAATCTGTAGCCATATTTACCAATAATTCTCACGAATATAATCTGAATTTACTCTATTGTTTCCGAACAGTCTTTTAGCATTTCCTACATACCTGACTAGTGAACGAGGATGTCCTTCAGGATGACGCTGGCGTGCATTTAATTGTTCCAGAAGTGAGATGCCTGTTAATCGCTGTCTTTCCTGTCTTCCTGGAGGGGGCCCAAAGAATAACTCTTCATAATAAGCTGCTTTTGAGTCGTTTCCCCTTACTCTTTCAATCATAGCAACTCCGTAGTCTATTAAAATTGAAGGCAGAGGGATAACTACCGCATCGTCTACAGTATCCATTGTAGTTTGTCTGGTAAAAGCAGTAATATAGAAAGTACCCCTTGCTGTAGTCTTAGGCTTAGGAAAAACCCTAAAGTAGCCATTTTTTGAAGATGAGTCTGGGTCTAAGAGAGTATAGTAGAGAACATTGTCATCTGTTTGGGCGTTGTTATCTCTTACCAGATCGTAAAATTCAAGGTTCGACTTAAACTCCAATGGGTAAACTATGTTGGTTGAGCCGTCATTATATTGATAGCGGATTAAATCAACAGTTCCTAAATTCGTATTAGGCGAACCAGCAGTTCCGCTATTCAAAGTATCCAGATTATACTTATCCGTAGAAGCTATTGTAGTTATTGTTGAGTCTTCAATTCTCCACCACCACGCCTTTGGTACTCTGCCATAAATTATCTCAAGTCCTCTCGTAATGTCTCTTAAAATTTCTCGGTCTTTCTTAACCGAACCGTCTAAATCTCCTGACAGTAAGCGTATTTCCCTTAAAAGATATCCCGCCTGGTCTTCAGTAAATCCTGAACCTAGTAAAGTGGGGGAGTATTCGGAGGTAGTAAGAGTAGAGGAATTATAAAATCTCCATCTATATTGAGTAGTTTCTATTCCGTCTGCGTCAGTATAAAGTGTAGCGAGTTTATCCCATTGGATACTAGAAGTAGAAATCAAAGCAAAACTAGCTGAAGAGGAAGCTCTGGATTCAATTTGAATTTGGTCGTACCTACTTTGATAAACTACCGTATCTTTAGGATAATCATAATCTAACGCTGAAGCCACAGTTAGGGTAAGTCCGCCTGAAGGAACTACCGAAATCCTTTCAGATTCAATTACTTCATCCTTACCAGGCTCACCTGAAACTACAAAATTATTTGCTGAAAAAGCAAATGAATTAACCACATTTAACGTAGTACCTGAAGAGTAAGCACTTGTTAAATATGATTTTTCCGATCTTGTTAAATCAGGATTCGAAATCCGAATACGTCTGGCCGTACTAATCCACCTTCCTTTCCATACACTTAATTATCTCATGTAAAAGCTATAGTTGTGGTTCTCCCTGCTCTACTTCCCCATCCATCGAAGGGGGAACGCTTACTGATGATAGTTGTTGTTCGATAAATTCTGTATCTCCTGAGTATGGAAAAGTTTGAGTAGTAGAGGTCGAAGTTGAAGAACTGGTTGAACTGGAGCTAGAAGTAGAGGTGCTTGTTGTAGTAAGAGCTAGAGTTGTCGTTGAAGTGGAGGTACTGCTAGAGCTTGAGGAGGAAGTAGAAGTACTTGTAGTTGTACTAGTACTGGTCGTACTGGTAGAAGTAGACGTTGATTTTGAAGTACTCGTTGAAGAACTTGTACTTGTGGATGTACTTGTTGAAGAGGAGGTAGTTGTGGATGTGCTAGAGCTGGTAGAGGTAGTTGACGTACTTGTGCTGGTACTAGTTGTAGTTGACGTAGAGCTACTCGTGCTTGTGGTTGAAGTACTGGAACTTGTAGAGGTGGAGGTTGATGTAGAACTAGATGTAGAAGTTGTGGTAGTTGTTGAGGTGGAGCTACTAGTCGATGTTGTGGAGGTTGATGTAGAACTAGATGTACTTGTAGAGGTGGACGTGGTGGTTGATGTACTACTGCTGGTTGACGTTGAAGTAGTCGTTGTGAGGGGTTCATGGTCAACATTAAGCCACATAGTAGATACTTGAGCTAGACCAACAGGGCTATTAGTTAGTCTTACTCCAATTTGTGCTGTGTCTAAATCTGCTTTTGTCCATGCGGTAGTAGATGCACCAGGAAGATCATAGAGAACTAAAACGTAATTTCTTGGAACCGCTGTCGCATTACTATTCCATGCTGTCGCACTAGCAGTAATAGATCCGCTTTCCTCTGTAGTCCCGCCAGCTGATGCCTTAATGCGAAGTACAAATGTTGGATCAGGATCAGTTCCAACACTTTCAGCAAATCTAACTCCAACTTGAACTACATTTACAGTATCATCTGATGCTAGTGCCGCAGGGGTAGCATCAAGATTTACTTCATGAGTATCCCCAGATGTCAAACTGTCAATAAGAGTAGTGGCATCATCTGGCGTAACCTCATCAATATCTTCAAATGTAGTTAGAGCATCCCATGCGTCAGTATCACCAGCAGCATTAGGTCTCAGATGGATAATTTCACCAGCTCCAGGATAAGTATTCTGAGAAGAACCTTCGGTACTATTCATTGCTATGTCATCAAAGAACCAATCACCAGTGGTTTGTGCCTCGCTTGCCAAGTTTCCGCCAATAGCAATGCTTAGTATCCCAACAGACAAACTTCTAGCTGCCGATCCAGCAAACTCAGTTCCGTCTATTCTTGCTTTTACCACATCTGAACCAGCAGCAGGAGTCCCGTCAAATTCAATCTCAATTCTGTAATCAGTATTAGTTGATAAGGCGGAAGAAGCACTCCCTATTACTCCATCCTCATCATAAAGCCTCAGAGCTCCGCCAGAGTCTATGGTGATATACGCTACGGGAGTTGCCAGATCAACTGCATTATTCAAGACAATTATTCTATTTTCCGCGCTGGGGAGAGTAGCCGCTCGGTAATATATACGGAAAAATAGGGGGCCGCCAGAAGCTGGAGTAGTAAACTGATAGATAACACCCTTTGGGACGCCAGACGAAAGAGAGGCAATCTCCAAAGCATAAGTTCCGCTTCTGACAGTTGTAGTTTGAATGCTAGGACTTCCAGTACTCGCTGTAAGCTCTACATCAGCAGTTAAGCTATTGAGTTCAAATCCAATTGTAGGCCCTCTAGCCATTTACAAATCCTTTCTTTATAACTCTTTCTTTTAAATCAATTATAGCTGCATCAAAATTCTTAGCCTCATCCAACTGCCCCACCTCTTTCAAGAGTTTTTTTGTTGCCATTCTCCCATATGATGCTTCTGTAAATTCCGTAGGATTAGTAGGCTCTATTAAAGCGTTTAGTTTTGCAGGAAGATTAAGAATATCTAGAGAAGCCACATCATCCAGCTGTAAAACAATATCTGCTTCATAATCAGTTCCTCTTTTTAATCCCCAGTTAAAAAATCTTGGATGATCACCCACCTTATCCTCATCACCCTTACCATAGAAGACTTTATAGGAATCAATGTCATAAAGATTTGTTGGAGGGTTAACCCCAAAAGGAACTATTTGATAAAATTTAGCTTCATGAGGTATAGTTAAACCTTTAATTGTATAATAATAAGTTTCGAAATCAGGTATCGTATTACCTTTAAAATCTACCTGACCGCTATGAAGTACAGTTTGCTTTTCAATAAGAGGCTTTAGAACTTCAATTTGCAATGTATTTCCTAAATTTCCTTTGTTGTGTATTAAAACTATCGCTAATTTCATTTTTCATTTATGTTGCTTCTTCTACTGAAAAAAAATAAGGAAGAGTTATAGTTGTCGAGCTAGATGTTGAGGTGCTGGTAGAGGTTGAAGTAGAGGTCGTACTCGTACTCGTAGAAGTTGTCGTTATGGTAGTTGATGTTGAAGTTGAGGTGGTACTCGTGCTGGTAGTTGATGTACTGGTCGAGGTTGAAGTGGTGCTCGTACTTGTTGATGTTGTGCTGGTTGAAGTTGAAGTTGTTGTACTCGTAGTAGTTACTGGTGCTGTATAATCTACTGTCAAAAGAGGCGGGTTTGCGTCTGCTGCCATCTGAAAACCAATATTTGCAACTGCTGCACTTGCCCAACTTGGTGCGACATTGTCTGCATCAGACACTAATCTAACACAGAACCTTACAGCACTTCCCAATGCTGACGAGATAGTACTACGACCTGTTGAATTAAGTGTCCAAGTATTAACCGCACCTGTGGTTATACCCGCTCCCGTAAGAGCTGTTGCCTGGCCTGCTGTTCCTACATTATCAAAATCATCAGCTACAACATCATTAGCATTTGCAGTATTTGAATTGTAAATATTATAACTTTGAGAAGCTAAAGTCTCATTTTTTTCTGTTACATATAAGGCTATTGTGGCTGAATTTATTATTGAACCTGCGGGAATCGAAGCTAAATCATAGGAATGGAAATTTCTAATTAAAACACTCCATTTATCTGCCGCACCTGATGCTGCAAGACGGACAGTATTAACAGAACTAGTTTCAACTGTTCCCGTTGTTGCATCGTGATTTACTGACCAAACCGAATCGGCAGTATTAGCGAAACAATTTTTACAAGTTGTTACATTACTTCCACCACCACCAGTTTGGGGGGATCCCGTAAAAACAGCCATATTTAAAGAGGGGGAAGTTAGAAAGTGCTCCGACTTCCCTTGATAATTATCTCACGCTCAAGAAAGGGGTTTTATAGAGGGTCTATACGAATTTCGGAGACTCTCTTGAGGGGTGTTCTTATACCAGCTTTTGATATGTAAAACCCCCATGGGTCGATATGATTTCCTTCATTTTCTTCAGGCACCCAGAGTTCATCTAAATTATTCCAGGGAGGTCTGTCAAATAATTCAAGCGGTAACTCTCCTAATTTTTCAGTGCTCTGTCCCCAGTGATGCCACACCCAGGACTTGGTGGTAGATACAGCTCTATACTTTAGACGATAGACACGTGCCATATAATCATAGTCCTCACCCTTACCATATAAAAAGCGTTCATCAAGATAACCTACTTTCTCTAACGCTTCTCTTTTGAACACAGGATGCCACATAGCCATCCCATCACAAAGAGAGTTCTTCTGCCAATGGGGATGATGATTGACGAGATAATCATAATCCTCATCAGTAAAATTCTCTTTATATGTAAGTTTTTCTGGAAGAATTGATCTATCATCTTGAGGGTCTCTAATAAATCCTTGTGGGGGCATCCATGTATCGTTATTCTCGCTAGTAAGTCCATACCCCCATCCACCTTCTTTAGGAGACATTGGGGCAGCGAGAAGTATTTTGTCATTCATTGCAAAGGTATCCCTTATACCTTGCCACCAACCTTTATTCATGTACTCAATATCATCGTTACAGATTGCCATATAGGGATACCCCTGTCTGTAGGCAGTCCAAAGCATCTCATTCCCAGCTTTAGCAAAACCACAGTTATGCCAAGGGGTTATCCATAGATGAGTCATTTTGTGATACTTTAAATAAGCCTCATCGTTTCCAGTTTGGTCGTATACAAAGACTTTGAAAATTTCGTTATCAGTATATTTGTATAGGGTTTCCAGTGCCTTACCAATAAAATCGCTTCTAACAATCGGGAAACATAATGCAACCTCAACCATATAGATAATTTCGTAAAGCTTCTTGATAAACTCTCGATGCTTCTTCAGGTTTTTGAAAACAACCAAGATGTATTCTCTTTCCGTTTAACCTAATTCTCGCTACCCAATAACGATTTTGCTTATGCCATTGTGCTCCTATCAATCCACTTTTACCTATTTTATATTCTGCATTATGCATATTTATGCTTCTACTTACCTTACGAAGATTCTCTTCACGATTATCCAATTTGTTCCTATTTATATGATCTATTTCTTCAGAAGGTTTAGCTTTAGTAATAAGTCTATGGAGTAAAACAAATTTTCCGTCTATTTTTGCAGTTACATACCCATTAGATTTTATAAACCATTTATGTTGTTGTAGTAAAATTTGATTTTGTGGGTCAACTATTATTCCTTGCATGGTAAAATTAAATCTTTTTCCCAGGCTTCCGATATGGTATAAAATTGAGTATCATTGTCCCATGGAACCCCATGAAGATATTGTACATCATCAAAACCATTACGTCCATTAGGATCACCAGATGGGACATTCCAAGTATGCATATGAACAAAATCTGCTTGACAGTCAATACAAACTATCTTACCGCCCTCTGGTCTCAGAGTTTTATTGTAATGACGATCTATTATGATATAATCTCTCTTAATTAGAGCCTTGTAAACCGCTTGATTATCACTTGCTAAAAGATTAGGTTCTTCTAACTTATAGCCTGATCCATGACCTTCTTTATCGCCTGTAATTGTCCACCCTGGGGCTTTGAATATCTTAACATACTTACCTGTATCTTCTACCCGCTTCATCAAGATATTAGCAGTTATCTCGTCCCAGTGCCAACACTCAAAATTAGTTTCGTGAGTAAATCCATGAACGCTCAATTCGCACCAATCATTAGGAAAGTCAATAAAGTCCAAGAACTCCATAGTAGTCTTATCGGGAACAGTGAAGAGGGTTATCTTAAAGTTGGGGAATCTAGACTTCCAGTATAAAAGATAGGACAACCCATTCCTGTTCGGAGCATCCATGAAATCATCACTTTCTGCTATTACCAATTTCTTTATTTGTCCCCATTGGTTTATAGAAATATCCTCCAATCTTTTAACTCCCACTTACTATGAACTTTTGGATGACACCTCCAACACAAAATAATTAAATTATCTATTGTTGCTATTTTTCTTTTAGTTGTCCAGTCGTTCATTTAAATTTTATTTGTTCGTTATCGCATTTCAAACAATCTCTTCTATTGATTTGCCACTTACCCCATTTATGCTTACACTTATCCATCTTTTCACTTTCTTTTTTATATTTTACGAAAAATATTTCATCTATTGGAGTGCCAAATAGCTCTCTTCGCTCCTTACGAGTACTTAGGACATAAGCCATTCTTCTCCAATAGGTAGCTTTTTCCTTACTATTTTTAAACTCCCTCAAGTCATTCATAATAAATATGTGATGCGTTTTCTATGGGCGGTTTACCATAAACTAAACAATCCTCACAAACATAATCCAGATTTCTTTCAGGCTTAATAGTCTTATATTTACCTTTCTCTTTTGGGGTAACTCTAAATAAAGTTTTATTTCCTCTTTTACAACGCCAACAGACAATTCTAGAGGTTGGTTTATTTTTAAATTTCTTAAAATTACTTTCCGTTCTATTCATAATCCTAATAAAGTATCTATTTCTTTAAACATCTTTTCATTTGAATAATTATCTATTATGAATTGCCTTCTTCCTTCTGGAGTATCTTCATCTCCTGCCATTATCGCATTCATTGCATCTCCTCCATTATTATAAAGCCACTTCTTAGGCCATATTTCCTCAGCTCCATAGAAGTTATTTACCACAGGTTGTATACCTTTTGCTAAAGCCTCTCCTACAGCATAACAGAAGGTTTCTTTCATTCCAGGGTGAAGAAGAATATTAATATTCTCGTACCACAAGTCCATGTTATCTTGAAAAGGATAGAGAGTTACCTTATTCTCCAAGCCTCTTGATTTGATAAAATGTTCATACATTAATCGGTTATAATCTCCTGCTTGAGGTTCATGATTTCCCCGTATATGTAAATGATAGTCAGAATCTAACTCAGCAAATAAATCTAATCCTGCCATGTGATTCTTATACCACCACATATCTCCTAGTACCATGCCTATCTGATATCCATCTGTTTCCTTCTGTCTTATAGTAAATTTACCCAAATTAACACCAGGTCGGATTAACCTTAATTTATCCCCCCATTGAATTGGGAGTCCTGTCTGGTCATCTTTCTCAAGCAAAAGTCTTTCTTGAATGTGGGGAGCAATACAAATCCAGTAGTCTACAAAATCTACCAACTCTTGACTCCGTACTCCCCTAACCCAGAAGTCCCAATCAATCACTCTTACTGCAAACTTAGGCTTCTTAGCTTGAGGATGTTCTTTATACCATTTCAAAAGATAATGGATATTGTTATCAATCCAATCAATATAATAGACATCAGCCCACTCAGCAAGAAGTTCTGAAGCTCCTATCTCCTGTTTAACTTCGTGTTTTTTCTGCCAGTGTTTAATTAAGTCAGAACAAAACTTGAAATTTGTTGAATCGCTGACACTTATTTTCATTTTAATAATTTATTTTCTTTTAATACTTGTAAAAACATGGGAGATAATCTTCTTATTGAATCTTCCGCAACAGATTTATTGGTAGAAGCAAATTTAACTTGTGAATCTATACAATGTAGCACCTCGTGTATAAAGCTTTCTTCCAGTTGAGTTGGGGACTGTTCTGGTTCAAGAATTATCTCTCCCTTAGTGTGTCTTGATTGCCCCAAAGCATTATGGTTGTAGTCTAAACCCTTTTCAAAAGTAATTCTATAAGTGTGCGGCCCTATTATAATTGTTTTAGGAATTTTCATATTATTGTTACCTCAGGAATTGGTATAATAAAAGTAAATCCTCTATTTTTTAACTTCTCCATTATCTCTTCTTTAAAATTCCACGCAAGAATAAGCACGATGTCAGGCTTATCTTTAAGTAACTGTTCCTCTGGCACTATGGGAATGTTAGTGCCAGGCGTATATTTCCCTTGTTTATAAGATGTTCCGTCTACCACATAATCAATAATCTTATTATTCAAATTACAGGCATTGAGAAGTACCATTCCTTTGGCAGCAGCACCAAATGCAACAATTTTCTTTCCCTGTAATTTCTGTTCTGTAAGATAGTCTATTAAATCCTGCCTAATCTCTCTGACATTAGATATAAAATTTTCAATTAATGGTCTGCGTCTTCTCACGTAAATTCTCATACTTCCCCCATGAATTGAACTCTCATCAACTCTAAAAAGCTCAAAAGGAGAATTAGCAAATAAATGATAAAGCGGTTCGTAAGTAAAATAGCTTAGATGCTCATGATAAATGGTATCAAATTGGTTTTCTGCAAGGAGATTTCTAGCATCAGGAAATTGAGCAAAGAATACTCCATCCTCTTCAAGAAGGATATCCAGAGCTCTTAGATATTCATGCAGATCATCAATATGTGCAAAGGAGTTAGTTGCAGTTACTAACTTTGCCTTACCATAAATAGTTATTATAAATTTAGCAGCATCTTCATCAAAATAAGATGTCATAACTGGAATATCGTTTTTCTTATTAGCATCCTCAAGATTTCTTGCTGGTTCAACATTTAATACCTTCATATGTCTTTTCTTAAACATTTTAAGTAAAGTTCCATCGCTTCCCCCTATATCTACAACTAATGATTTTAATTTTAATTTAAGATCAAAGATTAAAGAAGCTGCCAAATGATCGAAATGACTTATATGAGTTTTTGAGACTGAAGGAATATATAAGTAATTATCGTATAACTTTTCCTTAGGAACTACATAAGATAATTGGATTAGACTACAATGCTGGCACTGCAACAACTCAAGAGGATAAACGCTAACCTTTCCAGGTTTATCCAGCAGATTATTAGCAATAGGCTGTTTTCCTAAAGAGAATATCTTCTCTAGCTCTTTACTCTTGCAGACTCTACAATACTTTAGAAACATTTTTTAATCCTTCCTGAAAGAACTTCTCCCAAGCGGGGATTAATTCATTCCAATTATAATTCCGAGTAACGTGCTGTCTTCCGTTAAATCCCATTTCTTCTCTTAGGGTAGGATTATCCCTTAATCTAATTACTGCTTCCCTTATCTCCCCTGCTATCCTGTCAAGATTTGATTTCTCCCAGCTTCCTTTGCCATTATCAATACAAATTCCTCCACCATCATCACACAAAGCTTTATTATTCCCAGAATCAGTACAAACTACAGGCACCTCGCACGAGGCTGCCTCTAAAGTAGTGAATTGATAACCATGATCTATATCCGCTCTAATAAATACATCCATTTGATTATAGAGATTGGGAAGTCCTGGATACCACTTATCTCCATCTACAACATTATCAATCACTTCTACCCCGCCCATAGAAGTTACCTCGTCTGACCTCGTGTGGGGGAGCCAGACTGTAGGAAATATCATCAGCCTTATTCCCGAAACACCTCTTAACGCTTCTATAAAAAGTTCCTTCATATATCTTCGGGGGGTCATTATATTGCCTAAAAAACCAACGTGTAGAAGGTTATCTGTTCTTGCCATAGGGAAAGATTTAAACATCTCTGTATCAACTCCAAAACGTAAAGAATGACTACCTATAGGCAACGACTTTTCAACAGCAGGAGAAGTCCCCGCCAGAACAGCAGTCTTAAATCTTGCTCCTGCAGGCTCTAAGAGAACTGTTGCTACTTTATATGCAAAATCCTGTGGAGGTTCTAAAAACCAGTGTGTATCAAAGTGAGGCCAAATTAGGTCAAAATCATTGGGGTTTTTGGAAAGAGGCGAGATTTCTAATTGATACTTTCTCTGTTGAAAGTTAGTATAAGGGGGAGCAGGAGGATAGCCCATTTCAAAATAGAATTTATCACCTAAGTAACGAATAATATATTCGGTATAGGCTTCAATTACATGTCTTCTGGCGGGGATTATCAATATTTTATTCATAAATATTCTCTCTAATTAAGTGTTTAACTATATTAGGTAAATTACTATAATTAAAATGTTTAATTTCTTTTATTCCATATCCTTTTTGAAACAAGAAATGAGAGGAGATCAATTTAATCATATTGTTCGATGTAATTAAAAAATTACTTACTGCATATTCAGAAACATTTTTATAATAATTTATTTCTAAATATTTATCTTTTAATTCTATAATAAATAACGTTTTATCTTTTCTATGATTTTTTTTAATACTAAAAATTTCTAATTCTGATAATTTAATTTTCATTTCTTTTTAGGTTTATAAGTAATTTGAAATAATAATTTCTCTAAAATTCCTTTCTTTGCACCACTAACACAAATTTTGTGGAGTGTCTGACAGTTTTTACAGATATATTCTATCCATATAATACCTAAAGGTAATTTATATTTATCCATCTTTTCTCCTTAAAACTATCACCTGGTTCCCTCCCACATCCTCATTTAACTCTAAAAGTTCCCATTCAGGGTCGGAGTTGAGATACTCTTTAACCTTTTTTCTTGAATAATTATTAGTGTATTCATTAGGATATAGTTTCTCAGTTGGTAGACCTCTTTGATCTACAATATTTTTGATTTGATGCTCATCTCCATCTACCAACCCAGTCCAAAGAATTGCAATTACCAGCTTCTTTGCTACCCGCTTATGCTCATCCATTGCTTTCTCAAAAGATTCCATATGATCTACAACATGACGAGAATAGACAACATCCCATGATTTATCAGGTTGGTCTATTTTGTGAAGGGAAGGATTAACTTCAAAATTTCCTTCAGGAAAAGTTTTCTTACACCATTCTACATTCTTAGGAATAATATCCAAACCTTGATACCCAATAGTTAACCAATCAATTTCATCATCTCCAATATTATGTTTTTCTATAAATTGTGGGTCTTTCCTTAAAGCTTCAAATGTTGTAGCAGAACCGCATCCGTAATCCAAAAAACTCATTCCACGCTCTACATACTTTTTAATGGCATAAAGCTGGCTTGGGTGCTGGGGCCCATTCCCTCCAGCCCTGCAAAGAGTATGAGTATCTGGTGTTTCAAACCATAATTCTCCTGGTTTAGCTACAGTTGCCATTGTGTATCTCCTTTCTTCAAATACCTCTCAATTAAAATCATCAGATCTTTTACTCTTGCCTCAGAAGTAAATCGTTCTCTTCCTATCTCTCTACCTCTTTTTGCAATTCTTTGCCTTTCTTCAATTGCTATCAGATAATGATCTATTTTTTCACGAGCTTCCTCGATTGACGAGAAGTACTCGCAACCATCTCTTAAGAAAAGTTCCATTCCTGGAGCATACTGGTAGAGAAGGAACCCTCCGAGTGAAAGCACCTTCCCTACCCTATTGCTCCAGTAACCCCAAAGGTTCTTTTCCACAGAGAACCCTAGGATTATTTTACTCTCTCCCACCGCCTGAACCAAGTCTAAGCCATAACGTGCAGGGACAGCATCAAATCCACACTTTAACCATTCTTCGTGATTCCATGAAAATATCTTAACAGGATTGGTCTTGTTAATTTCAGTTAACCATTCAACCCTATCTCCTTGATCTAAATAACTTCCAAAGAAACTAACATCATATTTCTTACTGTTTTCTGAAGTTACTGCCCAGGGAAGATCACCATCTGCTACATCGAAAGGGAAATAGTAACAATTTTTATATTCTGTATAGAATGAGCTCTTTACATCATTTCCTAGATAAAGATCGCATTCTTCAACTGCCTGCATATGCCAATCTTCCGCTTGCATATAATCCCACACCCAATAAAAAACAGGGGCTGAACTTTCAATTTTAAGTCGGTCAATAAAAACTCTGTTACTAAAGTGATGCCACTTAGTTATAATATTAATATCCGCTTTTAAATCAATAGGAACATTTTTGTAAGGTTTTTCCTCTATTACATGCTCTCTCCACTCATCCTGAGGAATCTTACGCACCGTATGTCCAAGTGATTCCATCTCACGAGCAAGATGTACTTGATCTGCTTTTTCCCCAACATAGCCTGTTGTAAAACTGCCTACAAAATTTATAACCATATTTCAATTTGGAATATTTTTTTATTCCTAAAGAAAACTGCTATCCACCATTTACCCCTTGCTATTGAAATCATTTTCTTACCCTCCCTATTTTCCCATGCAAATTTTCCCATTTACCTTCTCCATAGTGATCGTCTAAAAAATCTGGAACTCCATTCTTATAATCTATGTCATGAAAAAGAATAGTTCCACCTTTCATAACCAATCCTTCCCACTTAAGAGTATTTATTTTTACAGATTCATAATCGTGATGCCCATCAATAAACATAAGGGCTATGTTCCTTGATTTTCCTTCCAATAAATCAACAAACTCATCAGCATCCCCATGAACATAAAATCCTTTCTTTCCAAGTCCTACCATTCCCTCTTGTTCCATAAAAGCTGCACGACTAATAGTTACATTAGGTACTGGGCCGTGATCGTGTATATCAATAAAAATCTTATACACTCCTTCTGGACAATATTCATGGGCTGTTCTTGCACTTCTTCCTTCATCTACCCCTATCTCAACATATACATCTCCAGGCTTTAACTTCTCACACTCCTCTTTCATCACAGCCATATCAGCCTGTCCAAAGCCTCCTTGAATATATTTAGCAATATGTTTATCTAGTTCTTCAATCGTCTTCATTTTTTTTTACTCCTTTGTCTTTTAATTCTAATAGTACCCCATTTACTCATACTTCCTTCACGAGTTCTATAGGAAATTTCTATATAATTAGAAAATTCTTTTACATCTACATAATCAATCCCATTCCAAAAACCACCTTGTTTACTTGCTATTTTCATAATTTTTCTAGCTACTCTTTCAGTAAATGTTTTTCTTTTTTTAATCATATCTACAATCTTACTAAAGCCATGCTTGTATTCTTATCAGTCCGTTTGAAGATTTTATACTCACTTAATTTATGCGTACTTACAAATTCAGCAACCGCCCATTGAACACCAGGGGATGTCTCATCTGCATCGTGAAACATAATTACTCCCCCCTCTTTCATATGCGGATACCAAGCCTCAATATCCCGCTTACAACCTTGATATGAATGATCTCCGTCTATAAAAAGGACTGAGATTTTACCTAAAGCCCACTTTTTAGACATTTCAACACTATCGCCCTGAAGAAAACCTGTGCCTGCTATTCCTGGACTAACTTGAATATCAACTCCCCATACATGAACTCCCTCTTTAGCTACCATTCGAGCCACAGAAAGAGATTTACCTTTATCTACCCCTACTTCAAGATACACATCACCTGGCTCTAATTTTTCTACCTCTGGAACTAGCACTTCCATATCTAGAGTGCTGAATGCACCTAGCCTTGCTTTTTTGTCTAAATCTTCAAAATTCATACATCGCTCCTTGTAGGGTCATCCCATGCAATATATTTATCTTCATAATCTGGTTTAAATATTCTTTCCTTTGGGATATCAAATGTAGCCTCCCAAATACCTTTATCTGTTCTTTCGAAACCCCATTTTTCAATAAAGTAATCCCAGTTCTTCTTCCAGTAACCTTGATTTTCAGGTGAGAAAGTACCTGAAGTCTGTGAGAAATGATAGACAACTGCATCCTGACTTTGATAGGGCTGAATTCCTGCCAGTTTAATCTTATACTCCAAATCGCTATCTCCGTTTGAACCCCAAGGGTCAAAGTTTATATCATAACCTCCAATAGTATCCCACAAATCCCTTTTTATTAGAAAGGGTAAATTAAACCCCGTTTTATATAATTCTTGCGGATGTTCTCTTTCTCTTGCAAAGTTCTCAAAAGCTATTTTATTAAAGTCTGTTACTCCTCCAAAAGGTTTAACTATAAAAGTAGGAGCACCCTGTTTTGGCTCTACCAGTTTAGGAGAGACGCAGAGCATCTTATCTTTTGAAACATAGAATGAAGTTAATCTTTGCCACCAGTTGTTAGGATAAATCATGTCATCATTTGAAACAAATATCCACTCAGTATTAGTTGAAGCAACCGCAGCATTTACAGCTTTACATTGACCCTGTTCATATAAATCCACGTGAGTTCTATCGTGGCGATTGCATTTTCTTCCGTTAGTCGCAATTAATATTTTAATATCAGGAATTGTTTCCTTTAGAGAATAAAAACACTGGTCTAGAGCAGATTCCTGCTGTTCATCTGCTCCGTAATGAGGAATAATCACAGTACACTCAGAAAATGGAATCATATAGGTTTTGCGTCTTTATTGACTTTAAGAAAGTAAAGGAAATTGTACTTAGAATAGTCTGAGTTTATAGCTTGTCCTTCTATAATATGTAAAATACTTAAATCATTTTCTCTGAAACAATCTTCCATTTCCAGTCTATTATATTCATGCAGATGTGTATCTTCCCAGGGTTCTTCTCCCTCTTTTTTTCCCATCATATTTCTATCATTCAGATTATCAACACTAGAAAATGGTCTCCAGAACACTATACAAATATAGTCCTTACTTACCCTTGTTGCCTCTTTGATTGCAGCCTTGTAATCATCTAAATGATCCAAGCAATGCATCAGCAAAACGCAGTCGTAGGAGTCATCTTCTTCCTTGAGCTTTCTTGCATCTTGCACTTCCCAATTTCCCCAGCGAAACTGTTCTTTGGCAATTTCAATCATGGCCTCAGAATAATCAACGCCTTTATATTTTTTGATATTATCCCATCTACCCTCATCTGGGGGTTCACAAATTAGCCCAAAAATAGGCCCCGTTCCACAGCCCACATCTAATAAACTTTCCACTTCCTTTTCCTTCAATAGGTCGAGAAGATAAGTCCTATGTTTCTGTACTCCCATTTGATAGGGGGTTTCAAAAGTATCCCAATATGTTTTTTGCTCGAAATCAAATCTAGGATGTTTTATATTCTGCGTTCTCCTTTCTTATCTAAGATGTATGGATAAGGCATAATGAATAATAACTTACCGCCTTTTTGAATGTAGTTTTTCTCTCTTGCCACTATTTCATTTTTGAAGTTCCAGGGAATTACAAACATACAAGTTGGTTTTTTTGCTCTGGCTTCTTTTTCAGATATTAATTCTATATCCATTCCAAGAGTACGGAGTCCTACCTTATGAGGAGCTCGTTCACTAATATAAGGAATATCTTTTTTTGTTAAACCGCAAAGCTGTAGCAACACATTTCCTTTAGTTGAAGCTCCCAAAGCTATTACAAGTCCTTTCTGATTTCTAATATAATTTACTACCTTTTTAGCCGACAACTTAACAAGCGAGTTAAATCTTAAATAGGTATCTTTACTTCTAAGCCTCATCATTTTTTCCTTTAATAAAAGATATTCTAGATTAGAAGTCTTTTTATGCTTACCTTTATTCCCTACCATTATCCTTAAACTTCCTCCATTTACAAAATTAGTTGAAGCATCAAATACTTCCAACCCATTCTTGTTCATCAGATATATTAAAGTTTCCAAAGAGTAGTATGCTAAATGCTCGTGAACAAAATCATAAAAGTTCATATCCTTTATTGTGTCATACAAATAACTTACTTGAATACAGATTACTCCGTCTTTAGTAAGTAATCTTTTCATTTCCATTACAGCTTTATTAGGTTCGGGAAAATCATAAAAACAAGCTATACAAGTAATAATGCTAAACTGTTTTTCTATTTCCCCTAACTTTTCAGAAGGAAAGTAATCTTCAATAATAGTTATTTCAGTTACAGGTTTAATGTTCTGTGCTGGGTCAATTCCAAATGGGGTAACATAATAAGGAAATAGGCTCATCATCAATCCATCATTACACCCTATATCTAAAGCTGAAGACGAATGTTTAACTAATTTACAGACACTATTCACTACATCTTGTAAATCACGCTTCATTGTATCTGAGACGTTGGAACGATAGAAATACTCCTTATAAAGTAGGTCTGGATTAACTGTTTCCTGAAGTTGTACTAAACCACAATTATTACAAAGCATTGGAGTCATAGGAATTTTAATGTTGTTTCTTTTATTCTTTTTTACAAATGCTGAAGCAATATACTGAGGAGCTATTCTAAATAGCTTCTTTAATTTCTTATCGCAGACTCGACATTTTCTTACAATTTTATAATTCATTTCTTATTTCTCCCCATTTTGTCCCGTCTTTTGCCATATCCTTAATGTGAACTTCAGGGTGTAAATCCCACATAGTATAACGAGTTCCTGCGGTGATATGGGTTACTAACGACTTACAGGTGGGAGTCCATTTTACTCCTGCTTTATCCAGTCTTCTGTAGAAAGCCGCCTCACCAAATTCATTAAATAATCTATCATCCCAGCCTCCTGCCCTATCAAACGCTTGTCGTGTAATCATTAAGCACCCTGCTTCTCTCCCTCCAAAGCCTCTGGCTTCTTCAAAACTCATTTCATAAGAGCGTTTAATATATTCTCTGGTTTGCGGGAACTGGTCGGGAAATACACACTCCCAACCATTCTCCAGATAGAAAATCATGTTTTTTAACCATCCTTCGTGAACAAAAATATCAGGCTGAATGAAGCAAAGATAATCTCCTTTGGCTAATTTTGCCCCCTCGTTTAAAGAAGCATAATATCCTATATCTACCTTATGTTCTATAATTTGTGCATTTTCTAAATGTAAGACTTTGTAGTCATCTCTTATAGGAAATTTAGGTACATTGTCTATAATGATAAGTTCATAATCTTCATCATCTGTAAACCTACGAATGTTGGCAATAGAAGCCATTGAAGTGTGGCGAAGTGTTCTCGTAAAATCAAACAGACAATAAATTATACTAACTTTCATATAATTTTTTTTCTTCCTTATGAATAAATTTATAAATCCATCCTTCTGCTTCTTTTGGATTTTCTTTTATTACACTAATAATTCGCTCCTGCTCATCTATGAATCTCTTTATAATTTCTTCTAGTTTATCTCGTAAAATCATCTTTTTATATTGATTAAAAGCATATTCCCTACCTAATCTTTTCCCTTCACTATGTCCCTTTGTATATCCATTTTCATATAACTTATGACCATGCTTAAACCAAATAAGTATCTTATTCCATAAACCCATAAATATATTTAAAGGGATTGGATAACAAATAGCATAAAGAGTATCATAGTCTCTATATGCTACTCCATAAAATTTGGGAATCATTTGTCCTTCTTCTATTCTAATTTTCATAAAGGTAACCAAGTACGACTGTCATAGGCTTCTGGATTATCAAATCGTAATACTTCATCTTTTAATGCTGGATTGTGTCCTTGTTCTTCTGGGGTAACAGTTGTATACCCCCATCCTAAATTACCCTCTATGTCTTTCCCAAAAGGATGATACGCTCTAATCCTAGTAGTCCTACCCACCTTCCAGCCTGCTTCTCTTAACTTTCCGCTTATCCATCTTTCTTCCCCGTTCCTCTGAGGTCTAATTACCTTCTCCCATCCCCCTACCGCTCTCACTGCTTCTGTCCGCATAATTCTCATTACCGCACCAGCATGATCTACCTCTTTTACATCTTCAGGATCGTTTGGGTCTTCGCTAACATTCCCTATAATTACGTGTGGATGGAGAGAAATTGCTGCATAATCAAGTCGTTTATCCATAAATCTAACCATTCTTTCCAACCAACAAGGTTGTAATTGAGAAATATCTATCGCTGAACCTTTTGGATAAACTGAATTTTGTCCGCTTACCATTCTTAAATCAGGCACATAAATATCATTATCTGATGTAATAAAGTACTCACTTTCCGCTAGTTGTGCTGCGATGTTCCAAGCACTCATAATCCCTACATTCTTACTCATACCAATATAGAAATCTACCTTATCCTTTAAGTGTTTATTTCCTCCGTTGTCTATAAGAAAAGTACGATAAGGATATTTAGTCCGTTCTTTTAGATACTCAAGTGTCTTTTGAGTAAACTCTGGTCTTAGGTAGCTGGTAATAAAAATATCTATTGGTTGCATAATTCTTTTATGTCTTCTTGCAAATTCGTTGTTAAATCCCTGCTATAAATGGAAAAGAGCATATCCGTATTTGCAATACTCCATTTAATTTCTCTGCGAGGTTCTTGATATTCAATTTTAAGTTTCCGATAATGAGCAAATAGTCCTGCTACATAGTTAGTCGTATAATGCTGTCCTGTTCCTACATCCACAATCTTCCCATTCCACTTATCTTTAAGAGCATCTTTCATAATTGAGACTACATCTCTAACATGAATGTAATCCCTTGTTTGCTCGCCATCCCCATAAACAACAATCTCCTTATCATGCAGGAAGTTATACATAATTGAGCCAGAATCTTTATTCATGCCCTCGCCGAATACGTTAAACAGTCTTAGGATTACAACTGGCGTAGTATCCATAATTCCTTTAACTATTTCTTCAGCTAGATATTTTGTGTAAGAATACGGAGATAATTCTTTATGGTAGATAGCTGCACTTGATGGATAAATTAACTTTTTCTTGTATTTAGCACAAAGGTATGCTACTCTTGCAGTACCTAGAACATTGGTTATAAAGACCTGATCTGGGTTTTTAAAAGACTGATCAACAGAGGTTAAAGCTGCTAAATGATAAACAACATCACTTTCCTTAACAGCCTGTTCAAAAACATTATCAAATATATCACCAGGAGTACCAGCCTTTATGTCCCAGATCATAATTACATGTTCCTTTAAAACGCTTAGTAAATTCTTGCCTATAAATCCCACTCCACCTGTTATTAAAATTTTCATTTTGGGTGTACTTTTAATAGATATTCATGTATAGGCTTTGAATGATACTTGCGGGTGTATTGATACCAGATGGCCATGTCGTTTCCCCAAGGATTTCCTAGTTCCTTAATGATTTTTCCACTTGGCTCTGCTTCATGATCTACCATAAAATACTTTCTAATTTCAGGGTATTTAACTTGATAATAAGCTGAGAAGTCGAAGGGGGTATTCATAAAAAGACTTCTTATGTAAGGCTTTTCCTGCCCCTTGAAAGCTGGATAATTAATATCAGTACAGTCGATATCTTTAACTTCATCAGGAGGATACCCTCCTAATTTTTTATATACGCTTTTATGAAAAATAAATGTTCCATTCACAATATTTCCTCCTCCAAATACTTCGTGTCCGACTTCAAGCTGTTTAGGTGTAAAGGGTTCTCTTTTTGTAATTGTTTTGTCTTTATGATAATAGGTACACCCGAAATTAAACATTTTATATTCAGGATAGGCTTGCGTAATTACATTTAACCTTTCAAAATAATTTAGCTCAATTTCATCATCGCTGTCAAGAAAGCCAATCCATTCTCCTTTTGCCTCTTTGAGTCCTGCGTTAAGAGCACTCACTCTTTCGTAATGATCTTTGTTAATGAGTTTTACCCATTCTGGAACTCCAAACTCTAAAGTAGAACCATCATTGACCACGATATACTCAAAGTCTTTGAATGTCTGGTCTGCAACGCTTTGTATTGCCCTGCGTAACTGCTCACGCCTTTCCTCATTCCAAACGTTTACAGGACAAATTAGACTAAATTTTGGTTTAGCCATTTTGAGCCTTAAACCTTTCTACGTTCATTGTGCTGATAGGCTCTCCGCTTCTAAGCTGAATAAAAAGTTTTCTTGGAATTGCTATCTCATCCCCAAATTTGAAATTAAGAATTTCCATAACTTTAGGGTTTGTAATCCAATGCAAAGTCTTATTCTCAACAAAGTAAATTTTATCGCCTGTCTCCTGTGTTCTCACTAGTTTTGGTAAATCCTCTATTGTATAGATTTTTGGAGCTTCTGGCTCTGGATTTGGAGAAGGATTTGGATGGATAGGATTACTATCTGTTATTGGCAATGGCTGATATCCGCTATCGTCCACTTTAATTTCCTCCTTTCTTTCAGGTAGTCCTTTAGGACTGTCCCATTTTTCTTTATACTTTTTCTTATCCTCATTCATTATTTCCCCTGTCTCTTTAATCTCTCCTGTAGTTGCTCCTATTATGTGAAAGATAGCTACCTTCTTAGTTGAGGCGTAGGTCTTGCCTTTCTCTTTCATTCTTCGCTTAAAGTCTACATCCTGCACATAATTCAAGTATCTTTCATCAAACAATCCCAGTTCGCTAAATAAATCTCTTTTAGTCAAAATACAAGAGAAGTCCTCAAAGGTAGAAAGACTTTCCCCAATCATTTTCCCCTCGTACCCGTCCCGTATTTTCTTACTTTCAACTGCCCTAGCGAAAGGCTGTCCATACATAGGAGTTGCTGCTACCAAATCTTTGTATCGAAGACATTCCTGTAAATCTTCTAACCAATGGTCAAAAACCATCACATCATTATTCATAAGACAGATATACTCACCTTGTGAGATTCTTATCCCTTTGTTCCATGACTTCGTAACTCCCTCGTTTTCAGGGTTCTTGATATATTTATCTGCTTTATACATTGAAGGGTCAGGTAATTGAATAGGTGAACCATCATCAACCACCACTATTTCATAAGGCGTTTTAATAGGATCGGTATGTTCTCGGATAGAACCTATGGTGTTCCCCGTGTTGTGAAACAGAGGATAACTGCGAAGAAAAATAGGAATAATTATGGAGGTTAATCCTTTAATAATCTCGTGCGGTTTTCCGTTTGTTGTTGTCGTTGGTTCAACTATCATATTCAATAGAGTGTCAAAGGATCATCTTCTGCCTTTTCAAATAGATATACTTGATTAAGTTGATTAGTCAATCTTAATAACTCACTATTGCTATAAGCAGAGAAGGCTTCTAAGTCTTTTTTCAGACATCTACCCCCAGCCCCTCTTTTTTCATTAAACCATACATCTAAATGGTTATTTCCTATCCATTTTCGGTGATACATAGCTTCCTTAATCTTCTCGTAGTTTGCTCCGTTTCTCTTACACACATCGTACAACTGGTTAGCGTACACCACCTTTAAAGCGTAGAAACAGTTTATTCCATATTTGATAGTTTCTGCGGTAACCGTATCCGTAAGATAGGTATTTACTCCCTTAAATCTTGCGTCATAAAGACCTTTAAGAGCTTCTCCCCACGCTGGAATATCCGACCCTATAACGATAATATCTGGGTGTTTTGCATCATATTCGGCTGTCTTTTCAGTTAAAAACTCTGGGTTTGAGATTACAGGCACGTTATACTTTTCAGCTAATCTTTTACAAGTTCCAGGCGTAACTGTAGAACGTACCACGATTACGCCAGAACAGCCTATTTCAGAAAGCTGCGACACATATCCTTCGACTATAGAGGTATCGCAGCTACCATTCGTAGTTGGTGTAGGGACACAGATAAAAATAAACCTGCACTTAGCAGCCTCATTGAGCGTTATATTAAAACTAGTACGGGAAAAATACTTGGTAATACCAAAAGCCAAAGCTGTTGCTTTGCCCGTTACCCCCCATCCAATTACACAATTCATAAAAAAAGTAAGGGTTCAAGTTCCTTACGGAATATCACATCTGGATTTCTGTTTTTTAATAGGAAGCGGGAAAGTTCCATCGGGCCTCCATCTTTTAATTTTGCCCTAATCATACCTGCTGTTGTTTGATGGTATCTTTTCTCATAGGCTGCTCTTTCTTCGGGGGCTGCTTCATTTGGGCCATATTGTGTAGTAGTAACGCCCTGCATTCCATTCATAATATCAATCATTGATGAATACTTTCTGTATATCAAATTTGGCCCAAAAATATCTCGGAATGGCGGGAAGTCGAAGTTTGCTACTACCACTTGCTTTAGTAGTCCTGCTTCCTGAGTGATAAGAGAATAGGACTCAGACTGAGAGGGCATAATAAATACATTTGATAACATCTGGAAATCTCTTACTACATAATGAGGCACTTCTACTTCCCACTCTGGTCTTGTCTCAGATGTGAAGATAAGTTCCTGATTATTCAGTCCCCAATCAATCCCTAGAGACTTTAGTTCATCCCGATAGGTAACCTTATCTCCTCCTGTTGAGTGAAAGTCTACTACCACAACCCTTACTGAAAGACCTTGCTCTTTGAGACACGCCATAGTCTTAATCACATACTGAACCTGCTTACCTCTATCTAAACGGATAGGGTATGTACACATCACATCACTTTCAAGCATCTTCTTATCTTCCATCACACCCTGCACTTCTTGAGCAATACCAAAGAACTCATATACATCTGTTGGGTGGTGAACTGTTTTAACCAGAGCTTCGTCAATTCCGAAGTCCATAGCTATACGGGGTTTTGAGTAGTCGTTAAAGAACACATAAAGCGAATTAGGAAAGGGTTTTTGAACTAGATTAAGATACTCATCTCCAAAGTAAGGACGGAGATTGGCTAAGGTTATAGGAGAAGTAGCGGAGTGTATCCAATGTAACCATTTAACTTGAGGATGTTTTGCGGCATACTTTCTTGAAGCGAGATTGTGTTTTAGACAGGCGTTCTGATAAATAATATCATGAGACAGGACTACATCTATATCTTTTAGAGCGTCTTCAAGCCCCATTTCTAACGCCTGCACATCTTCATCAAAAGTCTCATCCTTTTTAACCTCATTATAGACTGGAACTATTGGAAGAAATTTAAGAGTTACTCCCTCTAAATGATAAGGTGTGTCCTCTGGGGCTGTGAAGGTGTCGCTTACTATAACAACTGGCTGGTAACCATGGTTAACAAGCATTTTGATTTGTCCTTGTACGATAATGTTTAATGAGTAGGCGGCTTGAAAATCCGAAAAATTTGTTAAAATCGAAACCCTTTTAAGAGGTAGAGCACTCATTTATCTATAATAATCCTATAAAGAATGAAATGTCAAGTACTAATTTAAACTATAATTGCGGCGAACACCTGAGAAGTAAATCCTGCTCCCTGAACTTGTCTTACATAAATTCCCTTATTAAATCTTAAAGGATGGGAAAATTCATTCACATCTGGATTTTGCTGGGAAGAGTCTAGTATCCATATCACTTCCCCTTCTACTTGTGTAGCACTATCGTAAAGTTCCCAAGTTGCAGCTCCTCCTCCTGAAGTAGCTTTCAAAAGCACAACCTCACAAGGTTTATTTACTAAAACTCCGCTTGTATCAATTCCTGATTTTGCGTACCGTGAGTAAGTATTCTTAGTAATCATTATATTTGTCCTGTAAATCTCGTATTTGTTTTCATACTTCTTCGTTCCTCAAACCCTTCTCCGTAGAACTCAACTTGAGGAAACTGACTAGACAATGCACTATCCGCATTATCACTCTGGAGTCCTCTTGAATTTCTAGCTTCGTAAAGAGTAGGTCTTTTAGTAGCGTCTCCTACGGATTTTGCCTCCATAACTTCAATTCCTTCAGGGTGGCTTCTCAGATGTCCCAAGACTCCTATTTTAACCTTATTCTGGTACTCGCAGACTGAACATTTAAATCCGTCTGGAATTACTACTACAGTAGCTTTCTCTACAGCGTTAATTACTTCCAAAAAACCATATATTTCTTTCAGAGCTTGTCCTACTTCCACAGGAAACTTTTGAGTAGTTGCCTTAGGAAAGAACCACTTTTTTCCAAGTACTGTTGTCTCTATGGTTGCTCCATTATCTGGATTCTTTAAGATCATATAGTTGTTGTTGTGCTTGTACTTGTTGACGAACTTGTACTAGTCGAGCTTGATGTACTTGACGATGTACTCGTTGTTGAAGTAGAGGTACTTGTGGTAGACGTAGATGTGCTGGTGCTTGTAGTTACAGCAGCATAAAACCACTGATTACGATTATAAACAGCCCACCTATTATTTTGATTATCGAAGAAGAAATCACCTGTTACTGGCTCTATAGGCGGAGCGTTGAACAGTACTCTTCTTGCTCTTGTTAATGATTGAAAGTGTGTATCAGCTATGCTACTACCCTCCTTCTGTAATCAATTATTGATATACGTTTTCTATTATTGCACTGAAAACATAATGGTTGTATATTATCCACATTGTGTTCCCCACCTTTTATTAAAGGGATTACGTGATCTATTGTTAATTTAACTTCACTATTTCCACAACCCAAGCATTTATTTTCGTATTGTTTTTTCATTTCAATCCATTCTTCTAAAGTAAACTTTCCTCCATTTATAAGTTTTCTAACTCTTCTATCCATTTCGTGAATACAATGTCTTTCTCTCCCATTCTCAGTCAGACGATATAATCTTCCTAATTCCCTATAATGCTCTCTATTTCTTGTTCTATATTCAAGTGTTCTTAAATTTTCTTTTTCTCTATTTTTCATTCTATATTTTGCAGTAGCCCTTTTATTAACTTCAGGATGTTCTGATTGATATTTTTTTACTTTCCCTATTATTTCTTCTCTATGATTTAAGTAATAAGTATTCATAATTATCCAGTTGTACTTGTGCTAGAACTGGTGCTAGTTGAACTTGATGTGCTCGTACTGGTACTGGTCGTTGATGTTGACGTACTTGTGCTGGTACTGGTACTCGTGCTTGATGATGTACTTGTAAATCTATATCCTAGCCAGTTGTTTCCAGAGTACCTATTCCAAGTATTACCAACTGTATTGTAATATTCATCACCAATTACAGGATCAACTGGATCGCTTGTGGCAACCCTTATCCTTCCCGTTATATTTGTTATATGAGTATCTGTTTGTGTGTAACTGTCTGCCATAATTTAAACGGTTGTACTTGTACTTGTACTAGTACTCGTACTCGTTGAAGTACTAGTACTGGTAGAAGTACTGGTTGTTGTAATAGTTGTTGAACTGGATGTAGATGTAGTTGAAGTGCTTGAACTCGTACTTCTTGAAGTGGAACTCGAGGTGCTAGAGCTTGTGCTTCTTGAGGTTGAAGAACTAGTACTAGAGCTAGTACTAGTCGTGCTGCTGGTTGAAGTGGAAGTTGAGGTGCTGGTACTGGTTGAACTTGAAGTTACAAGAACCAGACCAAGCCAGCGTGCACCATCATTACGCATCCAAGAATTGAAAGCTGTATTGTAGTATTCATCTGCAGCAATGGGCCCAGTAGGGTCTACTGTTCCTGTTCTGAGTCGTCCAGCTAATGAAGAAAATTTTGTCATTTTAATACTCCTACTGTTAGTCGGTTAAGGAAGAAGAGCACAGAGTACGGCTCTCTCCCTATAAGTTTTGCTTCGGCTCAACCTGCGTATGTTGCAGCGTCTCCCTGTGATCCCCAAAATCCTCTCCAGTCGTTCCAGCCATTGCTCCAGCGTGCTCTTGCTTTGTAAAGAGCCATGTCAGTATCAAATGATTCGTCTTGCTTGAATTCTGGCTTTATTCTCCAGTACCATTGAAGCTGTTTTTGAGAAGAGTCAACTAAGAACCAGTGGGTTGCATTTCTATCCATGTATATCCAATCGAGAACTTTAAATTCATTGTGGTAGATATTCTTGTCGTTGTCTGCTGTTCCCTGTCGTGAAGGGGATTCTACAATCAGACGTGCTGTTTTTCTTAAATCAATAGGAACTATTAGAGTATCTGGGAAAACATCAATTCTCATTCCTTTGTCATCTAACTGACCTCTGAATTGAATTATTGCTGTCTCAAGATTTGCCTCGCTAAGAGTAATACCTGTTGAAGAAGCATTAGATTGAGCTGTTGCTCCGTCTGACCTATCATGAGATGTTGAACAAAGCTCTTCCGAATCGCCTCCCAAAAAGGATGAGTTAAATGCTCTGTTAAATACTTGGGCTGCTGACCTTTCCTGCCACCTTCTAAATGCCATTCCAAGAGCCTTCGGCACGCCTTTGATTACGTTGTACAAATCGTCTTCGACTAATTCTCTAGATACCTTAAAGCCTTTTGTATATTTAAGATGAGTGTAGGTTGTATCATACATTTGAACTGGGTCTTCATAGTCAATACTTCCGCCTTCTGAAGTTTGTACTGGGTAGCCAAATCCTGTGATTGCGGATACCTTCTCAGTGTCTTTTTCTGAAGAATCTACATTAAATACCTTCTCCATTACTGAAGCTGGTGCTTTAAAATTATACCCATCATCAAAAATTTTAATAAATCCTGGTGTTAATAAATCTCCAAAAGCTCCTCTTAAACCACTCATATAATTATGCTGCTAACTTAGCAGTACCTGAATCAACCATTCCTCCAAGAATTCCTTCTGCAATTCTGAAAAGTCCTTTACTTAAATCTCCATCCCCGTCTGGGTCTCTTTTAATTAGCTGCCATTGTCCATTTGAATCTGAACCGCCTACTACTATTTGGTTACCTGCGGCGTTGCTGTCAAAAAACTGAAAGTCATTAGTAGCTGCAAGGTCTGAGTCTGCGTCATTGTAGTAGAGGATGTGTCCTGCTGGGTCGAGTTTTACTTGGGCTTTGATATTTCTTGTTGCGTCTGATTGATTTGTTGAAGATACTGCGACTTGATCGTCTGGGGTTAGAGTTGTGCCTGTTACGCCTGTGGCTCGTGGAGAGAAGACGTTGATTCCATTTGCATCAACTATGCCTTCGACTACTCCTAAAATAGCTTCGCCTGCAGCTGCTCTGACGGTGAAACCTGCGGTATTCTCTCTGACCGCATCTCCTATTTTAATTGTTGCGGAATTGGCGATAATGAAATCGTACATCGGCTGAGTGTTAGCTCCGCCTAAAAGGTTTCCTCTTGGATAAAATCCTGTTGATGCTGTTTTTGCCATATTATTTTGGTTTGTTCTTTAAGTAATCTTCTTCCGAGACACCTAATTTTCTAGCAACGTATCTTTCGTCTTCAGCGAGGCTTCCGCTCTCGTCTACGTTTCCAGAAGATGGGATACCTCCGATTATTCCCGCTCTTCCCAGTCCTGCTTTTGCTAAGCCTTGTTTCACTTGTTTTTGTATTTCTCCGTCGCTATTCGCAAGTTTGTATGCTT
>ERZ1292642.369-Hain-H14-01um-R1-369-length-27867-cov-9_pt1 | contig 27867 bp, 38 predicted proteins | sample MGYA00564403_ERZ1292642 | MGnify/ENA primary metagenome ERZ1292642 (study PRJEB36523, sample SAMEA6512643) | groundwater metagenome | collected 2019-01-09 | study: AquaDiva: Metagenomics assemblies of 32 groundwater samples
CACAGAATCCACTTGCTCGTCAATGGTCAGCAGCAACTCGCTTTGTACAGTCTATCATTGACCCTATTAGAGGTAACAATGTCCACCCATTCCTGAAGAATAATTTCCAAGCTGTGGGCAACTATGATGATGCCCAACTGATGCGAATAGACCCCGTAGTAACGGCTGTTAAAGGTTCCATAGAGAGGGCCTTCGGCACCCCCGGAGCCATGGATGGTAGGGAGGTTATTTCTCCCAACTCCTGGTTAGTGAAACCACCACCTGCGAGGCAGAAGAAGAAGCTAGCTGATTATAATGACATGCTCCCTTATGTGGGAACACTATTCCATGTGTTGCAAAACCCGGAGGAATACCTACTAACTAACGAGCAAAAAATAGCGGTAGCATTGTATCATTTTGTGGTCAATGAGGACTTCCGCCTGAGCCAGCAGTCCGGGGTGAAGCTCCCTTCTATGGTACACAACTGGGTACATCACGGCCTAAAGTATACTGACGACCAGCTACAAGGTGCAGGTGAGATGGCAAACACCATTGTGAAGGACATGCCCACATTCATGAACCTACCCTCGTGGGCTAAGGCTAGGAAATCCACTCTAGAGGGTTTCATAAGGGCTACTAACAAAATTAACAAAGAGCGTGTAACAAACGGGCTCAGTGAAATATCAATAGACACCAACATTGAAAACATGCTCTATAGGAGACTCGTGGGAGGAGCCCACCTGCGGTCTGTAACTCTATTTGCTAACCAGTTGCAGGATATGATGAAGGGTGCAGGAATGGTAGTAGCTCCCAATGGAAGTCTCAACATAGCTGGTAAGAGCTTCCCATTTCCCTACGCACCGGAGGTTAAGGGGTTGGCACTCAATGACATCAAGGCTGCTATGGAGCCATTAGTGATTCCATCCGACATCAGTTGGGCACAGCATGTGTTTGACCAGATGAGGGCAGTAAAGTTAAATGTTGATGTCGGAGTCCTTGGTCGCCAGGGGATGCAGCTATTTAGCTACAGGCCCCACCTGTATGCTCAGGCATTAGCAGAAACTATAAATGCTGTGACTTCATCCCCCTATCGATGGGCGTTGTGGTTAGCACATAACTCCTACACCATTGACCGGGCAGTGTCGAGCGGGCTGGTTATCAGACCTAACTCGGATTTAATTGTCAGTGGAACTACAGCCCTCGGTAGAGTTGTACCAGGCATTGATTGGGTAAACAAACAACAGTTTGAGCGATTCCTACCAATAGCAAAAATCCACATGTGGAATAACCTCCTACAAGACCTTAAGGACATGCGGGATTACCCCGCAGCAAAAGCGGCGGCTGATAAGCTGCCATTCTATCGAGAACTAAATGCTAGGCTTACTTCCCTGGGGGGTAAACTGCGGAGCACCACATCAGACGAGTCCCTTGAGAAGATAGCATCTCACATAGTCAATCAGCGGTTAGGAGGCATCAACTGGAAAGAGGTAGGATTCCGGCCCAGGCCCCTTGAGCAGTTTATGTTTCTAACTCCAGGGTGGATTCGAGGTAACATAGGCACTATAATAAGTGCCCTATCTGATTGGGGCCCCGAAGGGATGATGACAAGGCGACTCATTGCTCAGGACTTTACAAACCAAGTATTGTGGAGTGAGGGCCTGGCAGCATTATCTCCTAATGACCATAGCGGAGACTTATCTCGTTATGACCCACGGAGTAGTCATTTTATGTCAGTTAAGTGGGGCGAAGGCTACTATGGTGTTTCTCCCTCCGTAAGGTACTGGAAGATACTAGCCCATACGGTATTAGGAGCTAAGGATTCCCCCTCGGAGGATGTGGTGTCTCAGCGATTTGATGACCTGCTACGCTTTGGACGGTCAACCCTGAACACTCCGGTTGCTGCTCTTATGGATGGAATCACTAAGCACGACTTCTTCGGGCGTCCACTGGAGACTCCCCTCGATTGGTTTCGTTGGAGCATGGGATTGTTTGCCCCCATCATAGGGACAACTTTAATAGGAAGCATGAATAGAGGGTTGTCACCTTCCGATGTTGCTGCTCAGGTGGGTGCTAATACAGTAGGTATAAATACAGCTATGCCCTCTTTAGGAGATTACCGCCAGGAGGCTACAAAGGGGCAGCCAAGAGAGTTTTTCACCGAAGCTCAGCAGAAATGGATGGACACCACAGGCCAGACACCATCTTATGCTCCTATCGATGGAACGCCTGAACGTCCTGACCTCCTAGAGGCTGGACAGAAACGAAACATTGACATGCTCCCACAAATTCAAGATGTTGATGCTAAGATGAACGCAGGGAAGTCTGCTGAAATCAGCCGCATTAATGATTATCGAGAGAATCGGGCCGCCCAACAGTATGATGATGAGTTAGCTAAAGGAACCATCACCCGTAAGGAGTGGAGGGACTCAATGTCCACCCTCGTGAGGTCTCACGGCAGTGAATTGCGGAAAGTTGGAATCCGTGAGGAGCGCATCGGTGCAGGCACCTCTGAGGAGGGCTCCTACAATGCAGCTATAGATGGTTATCTGAAGTTGTTTGAGGATGCCTACGGAAATGCAGCAAGTATCCCACAGGAGGCCCAAGATAAGTTAAGTGGAGAATTATCCAGGTATGTTGCCTCCCTCGATGAGTCTCACAATGACTACTTGTTTAGGAATCTGCATAAGAACCTAACCTCCGAGGGGAAACAGTATTATAGAGACTTACCACAAATCAGTGAGTTTCTAAACATCCGTCAGCAACTCTTGGATAGTATTCCGCTCCTGAAGGACTTCTATGAAGTACAAGTCCCTGCAATGCGGGCAGCTAATGGTGAGGCTATAGCTCAGTTGATGATAAACAGGAGTCCCCAATCAGCATTCTTAAATGACCAACTTGACATCAGGAGGAAAGTATATTTATTCACTCACAAAGATGAAGCCAAACTTGTAGCTAAGTGGTTCCCTGATATGCAGACATTAACACAAGCAAAGATGGGCAACAGTAAGCCCTAATCGAAGCCTGAATATTCATGCTTCATTCAGAATAATAAGGAGATTAAACTAACTTGGGAGTCGTTTACGAGCCAGAGTCAGACGAGGATTTGCAGAGCGTGGGGCTTCTAGTTGAGGAGGATGAGGAGGATACTGAGGAAGGAGCTTCAACCGAATCGGCAGATGACGAAGCTAAAGAGCGTACTTACACTCAGCAGGAACTAACCGCTCATGCTGAAGACCTACGGCGAAGCCTTCAGTCGCAGAAAGACCGTGAGGTTGCTAAAGTCAACCGAAGGGTTGCCGCACTGGAAGATGAGCTAAAACGAGAGCGAGAGCTTTCCGGTACATACAAAAAGTTTGCCTCTAAGTGGTGGGAAATGGATGGCAGCAGTAAGGAGATGGTGGAAGACCTAGAGGAGAAGCACTTAAAGAGAGGCCAAGAACTCCTTACTGAGGCTGTTAAAGCTGATGATGAGGAGAAAGCTATAGAGTTCTTCAACACAAAGTGGGTGTCCACTATGGAGGAGCTTGCCGAAGATGTTATTGAGTTGGGCCTAACGTCTGTCCAATTTAATGATGCTGTGGCTAAGTATTCATCTGAGTTGCTGTCAACCAACGATTGGGATTCCTTTCGGCGTAAGGCTAGGAAGGAAATCCGAGCGTCAGCCACTATCAAGCAGACTGAAATTGTGAAAGAAACTAAGGAGACCTCTGTTGAAGCCCCTAAAAAGAAATTAGTTCCGGTGAAGGCTAGCGGAAACGCTGCTAAGCCCACCGATTGGGCTAGCATGTCCGATGCTGACATGCTTCGGGCTGAACAGGAGTTAATTGATAGTCAAAGAAAATAATAACGGAGGAAACTAACCATGGCTACTGGTGCCACTGAATTTGTAGATGCCACGATTGGTAACAGCGTCTTTATCCCCGATGTGTGGACGAAGAAAATGACTATTGCCCGTGAAAAGAAATTGAACTGCTTCAAGTGTGTCCGCTCGGATTATGGAGAGGACTTGAAGGTTGGTCGTAGGGCCCTCATACCGACCATTGGAAATATGGCTTCTAGGGCTAAGTCGGAAAACACTGCCATAACTTACGAAACGATAGCAGAGACCACGACTACACTCACCATCAACGCCGATAAGTATGCGGCTTTCGGTATTGAAACCATTGTAGAGTTGCAGGAATCGGTCTCCCTACGGGAGGCTTACAGAAGTAAGCTCGGTTACGCCTTGGCGTTACAGGTTGATACCGATATTGCCGCCTTAGTTGCGGGGTTCACCCAAAACGTGGGGACACTAAATGTTGACCCCATTGACGACAACTGGTTGCGGGCCCTTCAGTATCTTGATGATGCTGACGCTCTAGAGGAAGGCCGCTATATTTGGGTGAGTCCCGCCGCTAAGTCTGGTCTCCTCAAGATGGACAAGTTCTCTCGTGTAGAGTATATTGGAGACCGCCCTGCCGAGGGAATGCCTACCATCAGTGGGATACTTCCCATGAGAATTTATGGGGCGGATGTCATGGTAAGCACAAACACTACTGCTGATTCGAGCGGGCACGATTGTGCTTTCCTCCAGTCGGAATCTATTGGTGCAGTCCTTCAGATGTCCCCTGAGTTCCACGTTTGGTTTGACCCGGATTACCTCACCTGGAAGATAGTGGCTGAGGAAATTTATGGAGTCATTGAAGTTCGGGATGACCACGGAGTTTGGGTAAAGGCTAAGTAATATCCCGTAGTAGCTGAAGTAGGGGGGATATAGAGTCCCCCCTTAGCTGAATATAATAAGGAGTAGTTAACTGATGGCTAAAGAAAGCATTGACCGCTGGCAGGCAAAACACATGTCGAATCAGATTCTTCCTGGTGATGAGGAACTTCCTAGGGAAACTCAAACGAGGGGAATCCTTGATAGATATGACAAAGTGTGGGCCTCAGCACATCGGAAGCAGCGTAACTATCCCTGCTTTTGGTGGAAGCGTCCAACAGGGGAGGTAGTCCTGTTGCCAACACACCCTGATGCAGAGCGCATTTATAAGGCAAAAGACTTCCGAATGCTAACCCCTAAAGAGGCTATCGCCTACGTGAAGCAGCTACCGGAGCAGCGTAATGCAGAGTTGCAATATACTAGGGAGCTAGAACAAAAGCGAAAGGCATCCGAAGCTGACGGAGTTACAGCATTGCTGGCTAACCTCCTAGTAACTTTGGGGGTGACTAACCCGGAAGCAGTTTACGAAGCCGTAACCGGTCGCATTGGTAATCCCCCCGATGTTGAGGATGATGCCACTGGCATATCCCTTAGTGGAAGTATGCCTGTAAGTAGGGGAAGTCAACCTTTATTCAGTAGGGATGAATTGGAGGAGGAGCTCTCCGATGAGTAGTTGGAGGAAGCGAGTACAAAGCGGGGCCTCCTATGAGGCCTCCGATGCTCCGGCAGATTCAGAGGGAGATGTCAACCCTTTCTATTTTGAACAGATGGATGCCTCAGAACTTGGGGCTCCACCTGCTGAGGTTATGGAGAGACTCTCCCTAGACCAGGGAACCTATGATGGCATGATGCAAGAAGTAGAAGCCATGCAGGGGGCATTAAATCGTAAGGGCCATGCTGAGGGTACTAAGCCCCTTAATATTAGGGTAGGTTCCCTAGAGGGTAGGAACATTGATATTGACCCACCAAGAACTGGTAGGAAGGCCCCTAGGAAGGCTGACCGATATGCCACGAAGCGGGTCTTTGGTGGCTACGATAGTGGAGAATTAGGTTAAGCTAAGCCTGTATATTCAGGCTCCGAAGGAGATGATAACTATGAATAACATGCGTGTACAGGTTGAGTATCGAAAAGAAGCCTCCCAAAAAGGGTGGTGGGTTGAGGCTACCGGACGCCCCTCCAAGTGGTTTGCCTCACATGACCTCCAGGCGGTACTCGAACATGTGGGCACCCTCATGGGACATGAAGTCAGTGTTAGGGTTTATGATTAGGAAGAATATCTAAACTAAGGTTAAGGAGTAACTGTTATAGTAACTGCATATACTAATACATTTCCAGTGATAGTTGCACCGGGAGTCATGCCTGCTGTGCCTCACAAATTCACTACAGCGGGAAACGTCACGGGGTTGGTGTTAGGTGATGTCCCTTCGGCAGACATCATCATGCTCCTCACCAAGAATGGTTTAGGTGCTGGGCGAGTATCCACCTCACAGTCTGATTCCAACGGAGTTGTACCGCTAGCAATAACTCTTGCGGCGAATGACATCATTCGATTACATGCCGAATGCTCAGGGAATGTTATACCCTACGTTATTCGTGCTAGGTTTGTTACTGATGGCCCCGTTGCAACAGTCATCGGTGACTACGGAGGAGCTAAGACTGACAGCAGCTTTACACTTGATGCGGGTACTGATTTGCAGAATGTGAATAGCAAAAGCATACCCACCGGGGCCTCCGCAAGCGGTAAGTCCATATATGAGAGGTCACTAAACCTGGGTGCTTACACATTTCCAGCTAGGGCTATCTATAAGGATACTTCTTTAAGTAACAGTAGTAATGTTTATCTAAAGACCATTATTGCTCCTGACCATAATGGTTATACGCTCAATGATGTCAATGTGACTGATGGTATGGGATACTGCTTCATGGTGAATGCCTCCAACCAGGGATATTGTTTGGGGATGTGTCTGCACACTCCTGGGGGCACTGATGCTACCGCCCGAACGATGGGCATATGGCGTATCAATGGTAGTGCAAATCCTGTGGCAGTATTGACGGAGGCGATAGTGTTTACTGAGAAAACCCCCGTGGTGCTGGAGGTACTAATGCAGGGTAACATCTTCGTCTACCTGCGGGATGGTATGTATATTGGCTCCAAGTATGATGGCACCTATTCAGCAGCCGGAGTTTTGGGCCTATGGCTCAGTGGAGGGCTCGGTGGGACTGCCAAACTATATGGCATGGCAGGTGCGGTAGTTTAATGGGAACCACATTTCGCAACGAAGATAACATTCACGTAGCTCCTGATACCAACGACCCCTACTTGGGGGAGGCTCTGGCCAATGGTACTTGCTACAAGCTGGATGCTTGGATATGTACTGCGGGGAATCTTCCTCCGCAGTATGTACCCCAGGTGAGGTCTCCCGGTAATGTGCTACATCTAATTAGCCATACGGAGACTTATATGGACATTGCACCTGTAACAGTTACTCACATCGTGGGAGTTATAGAGTGTATAACAGATAATTCATATGTTACCATCTGGTATCCGGGGCCTACGGTGCTGATTAACCCCAGGTATTTGACCCTCACCGCTATGACTAATACTACTGCTGCAAATCCAGCCACTACTGCTGGGCAAGGCTCCGGTAGGACTTCTGGTTCTCATGGGGCTGTTGTTGGTTCCACAGTGGGAGACAATGCCCCAGCCGGTACTGGTAAGTTCAGGGTATTAACTAAGTTTGCAGTGCTGTCAAAGTTTGCAGTCCTGAGCTACAATAAGTTCGCAGTTCTCCGCTCGCCGGAGAGTTGATTATTAACCACAGTCTGGGCCTAAAGGTTCAGGCTTACCATGAGGGGGAGTGTAGGAATAACCTACCTCCCCTTGCACTTGAAAGGAGTGAGAATCATGGATATACTTAACATAGATAGGAAACTAGTATTCGTTCGCAACGGAGCTAGCTTCATCCGAGCCCGGAATAAGTCCGGTGGTGGAGTCGCCCAGGGTGATGTGGTCATTTATGACACCACCAACTCTAATACTAGCGAGATTGCTTGCACTACAAGTGCCTCTGCTGATGATGCTCTCATAATGGGCATGTGTGTGAACTCCGCTGCTGATGGGGATTTAGTAGATGTACAGATAAGTGGGCCAACGGCGTTCCTTAAGGTCAATGGAACTACTGACATCTCTATTGGTGACTTCGTAAGCACCCACACGGTAGCAAAAATTGGTGCAAAGGCCACCACCGGGAAGGCTGGTGCGTTTGCCATAGCGTTGGAGGCATACACTACCAACGATAGCTCTGGTGTCATTGATGCTATTCTTATTGGGCCTGCAAGTCGCATGGATGCCACCGCCTCAGTCTCTTATGGAACTGCGGGTCAGATGGCAACTCCGGGCCTGGCGGCTGCTAATGCTGCTGGCACCACTGCGGCTGTAGCACGTATTGACCACGAGCACATTCTTAAAGCTAATAATGATGTCGACCTAGTATTTGGTACCACCAATGCTGCTGGAACTGCTGCCAAAATGCAGTATGATACAGCGGAAACCGTTGATGCTCTCAAGTTGGGGTTGGATGCCACCAGCAGGCGGCTAATCATCATGGACTATGCTGACATAGGGCTGGATACGGCTTTGGCTGCTGCAACCGACCCTGAACTTGTCTTGATGGATGCCACTCACGTTGATTGGCTGAAGATACACACCACCCTGACTGGTGCTGAGTATGATGTCCCGACTTCCAACACCCATCGGTTCCTAGTGAACGGAACTCTGGAGGCCAGCATTTCAGCTTCAGGCATGGTACTTGAGGCAAGCAACACGTTCCAGCACCTGGGTGCTGCGGCTGCTGAGCGGAGCTTCGTCATCGATGTGAACGGGAACGAAATTCTTGCTATCCACCCGATAGCTTCGGCGGTCAACCAACTGAAGATACTCAACGCCGCTTCAGGTAGTGGGCCTGAGATGCAGGCTGTCGGTGACGACACCAACGTTAGCCTATTGCTAACTGCGAAGGGTACAGGCTCTCTTGTAGTTAATAATGGCACTGACCCAGTGGCGGTCAAGGTGATGGGTGCGGCAGATAGCTACACTAACTATATCACTGACCTCAGCGGGAATGAAATCCTAGGCTTGCAGGGTGTGACTTCCGCTGTAAATCAGCTAAACATCAAAAGCTCTGCTACAGGCTCCCGACCTGCAATCGAGGTAGAAGGTGGTGATGTTAACATTGGTATCACTATACTGACTAAAGGCTCTGGAAACATCATCCTGGATAATGGTACCGACCCTGTTGGTTTAGTGTTGAATGGTGCTGTTGGTGGTTATAATGCCAAAATAGCTGACACCAACAACAATGAGATAATACTCCTACAGGGTGTAGCCTCGGCGGTGAACGAGTTGTCAATCACCAACGCTGCCACTACTGCGGGGCCAACACTGTCGGCTACTGGTGGTGATACCAACATTGACTTTAACTTGCTCGCCAAAGGCACCGGGGCTATCATCCTCAACAACGGTACTGACCCAGTACTTCTGAAGCTCATGGGGGCTGCTGGCTCAGCTACGAACTACATCACTGATGTTAATGCTAATGAGTTATTGGGTTTCTCTCCTACGGCTAGCGCAGTCAATGAGTTAGTGGTGACTAACGCCGCTACCGGAGTTGGCCCCACTCTTAGTGCAACTGGTGGTGATACCAACATACCAATTAACTTGCTGGGTAAGGGCACCGGGGGTGTGATTATTGATAATGGCACTGACCCCGTGACTCTCAAGTTAATGGGTGCAGCCGCTACAGTAACTAACTACATCACTGATGTAAATGGTAATGAGTTGTTAGGGTTCCAGCCTACTGCCTCGGCAGTTAACCAGCTTGCCATAATCAACTCCGCCACTACATTCTCTCCTAACTTAGTAGCTGAGGGTGGTGACACCGATGTTGGCATGATACTAAAGACCAAGGGAGCTAGTTGGTTACTACACAAGGCAGCATCTCAAGCAGTTACGAACGGGTCGGTAGCTTTTAACAAGCAACTAACCGCACTCACCAACGATGGGACTAACACCCTGACTGCTGCTCAGTTCCGAGCGGGTATCATAACTCACAGTGGTCAGACAGCTAGTCGGGCAGATACTACTCCAACTGCGGCCCTCTTAGTTGGTGACATCATAGGAGCGGTTGTTGGCACCACGTATGAAATCATATATGCCAATACCGATGATGCTAGCGATGCAGTGTTCACAGCGGGTGCTGGCGTGACCCTTGTTGGCAGTGGAACGGTGGCCGCAGGAAAAGCTGCTATCGTTTGGGTAAACTTCACAAACGTGACGGCTGCATCTGAGGCCGTAACTATGTACATCATACAGCCAGCATAAGCGGGATAGGAGATAATTTGATGCCCGATACTAGAATACCACGCACAGGGAGAATTATAACCAATACTGCTTCTATGGCATCCACAGTGGGGGTCTTTCAGGCCCCCCCTGGGGCCCATACAGCAGTGGTCAACGTGGCTGCGGTTAGCACCTTTGGTTTTGGCCCCAAGATTGACCGGGCCGTAACTTTGGTGAGCACCACATCCACCGAGGTTAAGGCAAATCTCATTGATGCAGATAGCACCACCACCGCTTCATTTAATAGCTTCGCTGCTACCAGCAAGTTTTATATAGGCTCACGGAAGAAATTCCGAGGAATGTATGTTGACATCACCAATGCAAATGGCACTGCGAACACCATTGCGGTTAAGTACACTACTGCTGAGGCCACCTTTTCAACAGTCGCCGGGCTAGTCGATAATACAGACACAGGTGGCTCATTTGGTCAGGATGGCTTAATCACCTGGACGTTGCCTACCGATTGGTTACCGGTGAAGGCAAACCTCAGCTACGCCGAACTTGATGAGTCACTCTTTTGGGTGGAACTAAGTTGGGATGTGGCCTTCGACAGTACCACATCTGTAGCAGCCATCACTCTCCTGCAAGATGTGGCTCCTACCGCCGATTCTATTCCGATTGACACCTACGTATTCGAGATAGACAATGGTGGAGTCGGTGGCCTTGAGCACCTCGATGCAGGCACCGGAGCTATATATGTCCTCTGGATAACCTCCTAATGCCAGCAGTTAGCAAGAAGCAACTAGGTTTAATGTTTGCATCCGCAGCAGGCAAGTCCCGTAAGAAGGGTGGCCCCTCGAAGAAGGTTGCTAAGGAGTTTATTAAGGCAACACCCCATGGAGGTAAGGGGCTTCCTATGCGGATGCCCAAGTCTCCGAAAGGATATTAGTTTATGACGACAACTCTACTCGTGGCCCGAACGGGCCTCAGCCAGGTGGTAGGTGACTATTGGAGCAATGCTCCTTCAGCAAACAGTGGGGATGCCTCCGGGGTGACAGATACCGACCTGTCACCCTGGCCCAATAGTTGGTTCAACGGCTGGTGGAGCTTACTTAGGCCCGGTGCTAGCAGGAACATCAAGAGGGTGACAGGGTTCACCTCCTCCACTGGCATATATACGGTGACTCCCAATCATGATGCGACCCCCCTGACCACAATGACATATGAGCTTCATAAGTATGACCCCGGCCTGAAAACTGAGGCCCTTAATGAGGCAGCTACAGAACTTTACTTCTATCTATTTAAGGTTGACTATGACCAAGTGATAGTGACTGTTAATAACCAGTGGCAATACACGCCAACGGCGGACATCATCAATATTAGAAATATAAAATACCAGGTGGATACTACCTATACGGATTCACCGTATAGGCAACTCTGCCGAGGCCGAGATTGGGACTGGCGAAACAATGAAGGTACAGCTAAGATACAATTCTATTCAACCTTTGGAGCTACCACCCCAAGTTCTCATTTGGAGATTTGCCATGTGAAGCCCCTAGAGGTACTCACTGCGGACACTGACGTTGCAACGATTTCAGATGCCGATGACCTTCGCCTGTGGTACACGGTGGCGGCTAGGATTCTCTATGAGAAGCTAGCTTCGGCCTCTGTGGGTGAAGTCCGCCGAGTGTATACTGAGGAAGCCACTAAGAAGGATGCTTTCGCTAGAATCCTGAAGGGACGCTGCCGAAATCGTTGGCCCTCCGATTACTACATGGTAGGAGGCAACTAGATGCCCCTGGATAAACTCAGTGAACTCAGCCTAACATCGGGCAGTACCACGATAAATCTTGTCCTTGTGCGTGACCAGTTTGGGCAGAAGTTATTCAAGCGGAAACTGGGGCCTAAGTTTGGGCAGAGGTTTGCCACTGAGACTGACCTCAGCTATGCGGTGGCTCCGTTAGAAGATGAATTTGTGAAGTCCGAAACCACATGGCACCACGGTTTTGGCCATGTGAAGGGGGATAAGGGCTCCCAAGAGAGTGGACGGTATCATGTCACCGATGGGGTGGATTGCTCCCTCGTAGGGGTAATGATACCTGGGCCGGATGCCCTGGCTGATACCCCCATCAGTGGGGCCTATGACTTGGCGGTTAACTACACAGGGGGAGTGCTGCTGTTAGCACGAACACAGATTGCTGCCTATCTAACCTCCGATGGGGCATCCACCTACCTTTCAAGGGGCACCCCCACGGCGGCACCAACATCTGTTGTGGTTCATGATAACCTCCTCTACATCAGCTATGGGGCTTCTACTGCTTATGAATATTCGAAGGCCCCCGGAACGTTCGGAGATACCACTTGGGCTAATAACGTGGTAGTAAGCACCCGTACAGGGAATGATAAATTTGCTGCCCTGTTTGCTGTAACCCAGGACTATTCAACCGGTCAGCAACTTCTGTGGAAAGCCTCTAATCCGTCATCGCTACAATACGCATCGAGCGGAATCAATGGCTCCCAAGATTGGAGTACGGAGGAAATCGTGGGCAACTCCGGTGCTGGAACGGGAGCGGATACTTTCACATCGTTAGTTCCCTTCTCCGATGGACTGCTCATTGGGAAAACTGACACGCTCTACTTTCGAGATAGGGATGCTAACATTTTCCCCATCGCAGGGCCATTTAGGGTTGGAGCCACAGTTAACTTTCGACTAGGTACCGTACACCCCGGCACCGGGAGGGCTTACTTCCGGGTGGAGGACAATGGCATACTGGAGGTGCAGCGAAATGGTGATGGGAGTTTCCTACTCAGTCGAAAGGACTTGCCCATCTATGGGCCAGAGGTAGACTACATCTATATTAGGGGGACTATTACTGCTCTGTCGGCAGACCTAAACTATCTGCACGTAGCCACGTATGACCCCGGAGCTGATAAGAGCTACTTCTTCAAGGGGAGGTACTACACAGAGGATGATGGCTCATGGGCCTGGCATGGTTCATGGATTGCGTCTGTTGCGAACCAGGTGACATTATTGTATCCGTTCACTTATTTGGGTGACCCGTTATTTGTGACAGCCCGTGATTCGGGCAACACTCAGCGGTACTATAATCACTTTAACCCACTGAACTCCTCTGTGAATAAGTTCATAACAGGCGGCACCTTTGTAGGAACCTTCCACGACCTAGGAATGGTGGATGTCCAGAAGTTAGCCGGACGAGTGAGGCTGGAAACCAGCGGTATGATAAGCACCAAGACCGTGAAGGTATACTACAAACTGGATACTGGCACCTCAACATTGTTGGCAACAATATCTGCCGATGCTTCAGCAGATACCGATGATAAGCTGATGCCTATAAATAGCAGCTTCCGAAGGTGGCGAACAGAACTCGTGTATGCCAATACTTCTGTGCTCACAGCAGCTAAAGTGTGGGGCATCATCATTAAGGGTGTTGTGCGTCCTCGCAGGCGCATCGAGTGGGACTTCATAGCGAAGCTAACCGATAGCTCGTACAACCTCAGTGGAGGCTCCGCTATGACTAGCATGAGTAGTGTATTTTTGCAGCTATTCAATACTGCCTCCCTAGCGGGGGCTATATACAGCTCATCTAGCCTAACACTTACAGAGAACCTTCTGACAGGTCTCATCTATTCGGTAGATGTCAAAGAGGCAGAGATAATCAACGTCATGGATGGGCAATCTAAGCTCAGCGAGATGGCCCTACACCTAATGCTCACCGAAGTTATTGGGAGTACCTCTTAGGAGATAAAATGTTAAAAGGAATAGACGTATCTGACTGGCAGGGCCCCATAAATTGGGGAGCTGTTGCATCCTCCGGGCGGAGGTTTGCATTCACTAAGGCCACCGAGGGAGTCTACTACGTAGCACCCTCGTTTGACTTCAACTGGAAAGGTATAAAGGATGCTGGCCTAGTTAGGGGGGCATATCACTTCGCTAGACCGGGGGTTTCCTCTGCATCAGAGGAAGCTCAACATTTCCTAGCAACCATTGGCCAACCTTCTGAGGGAGATTTACTTGCCCTCGACCTGGAGGATGGTGATGGAAACCTACTCTTGTGGGCCTTAGAGTGGTTATCTACTATCAAAGCCACCACAGGGATAACTCCAATCTTGTACTCTAGTGCTGACTTCATGCGCTCACATGGGTTAACCAAGGAAGCACTGGCACTGGTTAAATTCCCCTTATGGATATGGCATAGTCTAGATGAGGTTCCACCGCTGGCTCCCTACCCATGGAAGTCTGCTGAGTTTTGGCAATGGACGTGGGAAGGTTCCTGTCCCGGAGTTTGGGGGACAGTAGATGAGGACTTCTTCTTGGGAGATGAGGTGGAGCTTCAGGAGTTAGGACATAAATCAACTTTGGAGGAATACATGCCAACACTAGTAGATACAATGAACCTCATTTGGCAAGCTGCCTCTGAGGGACAGGCACATCCAGAGGCTACCGATGCTATGAAGGCTATACTTGAGCGCATCAAACAGGAAGGCATCGTGGTGCAGAAAAAACTAATAGGACTTCAGTAGGAAGGGGAAATAAACTAATGGGGGAAATAAACTGATGATTGATAGAATCCCTGAGTGGGGGGCCCTTGGTATGGTGATGATAGCGTTGGTAGTTGTTAGCTACCTGGCTATCACAGCCTCCAACGAAACCGCTGTGGGGGCCCTCATTGGAGTAGTCTCAGCGGGAGTTGGATACTTCCTCCGGGGGAAGGTTGTCCCCATAGGCATCCGCTGATGGAGGATATGTTGGATGAGATAATCCGATTCACTAAGGAAGTGGGGTTCCCTATAGCGGTCACTGCTTACCTCATGTGGGAGCGTCACTCAACCCTGAAAGAGTTAAGGGATGCTATCCTTAAGGTAGCAGATGCCTTTGATAGGATGATTATTCCTATTTCCGTGAGGGCTCCCTAGCAGCGCAGCTCCGCAGGGTGTGACATGTCAAAGTGCTATATATAGATGTGTCACAATGTCACAGAATAAGTATCTAACTAATTAACTAAGTATCGGTATATCCTGAGATATACTTAACTTAGTTGTGACATTGTGACATCCTATTAATAGCAAAATGACATGTCACAAGCTGCGCAGCACTTCCGCTGCTCCGCAGGCCGCAATCGTAGGGCTGCTGTCCGCTGACAAATAACTATCCTTCGGATGGTATTCCCCTGTTTTAATAACCATTTTGCAGACTCACATGGCTCTACCGATAACCCACAGGCAACACACTTCTCTGGTACCTCCTCAACAGCTTCCCCCAATAATTCTTCTTTCATCTAGTCCTCCATCCTTAAGCTCAAGCTTGTTTCCAACTTTTGAGTGAAAACCTAGCTTGTAATTCCTTGACCAGTTGGAGGAGATAGATGATGTCCTCCTCGTAAACCGTATTCGCAGCAACAAATGTCCTTCGATATTTTTTAGGATTGTTAAGCCTCGTTTGAATAGCTCGCAGATGCTTTTCATCTTCCTCTGTTGTCATTTTATTGTCCATCAACTTCCCCTCTTAAGCTCAAGCAGGAATCCTTACAGATGTAACCATGTATTCCTTTTCTGGTGAAACGTTTTCTACAACGGCTACACACAAGGTCACTACATAGATAACAATATGCCAACCTCCGGTGGAGGTCTTGACACTTCGCACACCTATGGAGCCACCTGAATAACATTGCCCCATCGGGTTGTTTACTGAAGTACCGCTCTGTGCGTGGTTTGTATAGGAGGCAATCGGCTGCATAGAAGCTCATTGGTGACCTCGTTTTGGCCTTCCCCCTAGTGTAGGGGCTGAGGGTTTCTTGCCAGGACTCTACAGCAGCTAGCCACCTTACATCCTCCGAGGAGTCCCACACGCCTGCGGTGCATGTGGAAACTCCCCCAACGGAGGATAGTAGCTTACAATGTGAGCAGTTCCGTTCTAAGGCAGTTGCTATCACAGAGGAACCTCAATCGCCGTGACCCACGGCACACTAGAGCCATCACAATAGAGACCGCTCGTATAAACCTCATCTACAAAGCTGATGATGTCCACCAAGTTTCGCAACTCTCGTTGGGTCTCGTGTATGTCACAGCGAAAAATTATACATCGTGGGTTGCCTACTATGGTATCTAGGGTCTCCCACAACCAATTTACAGCATCCCGGCGACTCATCTGTACAAAGCGTATTGTGTGTATCTCGGCTTCGTACTGATTATCCATAAGCATTACCAGTTGATGTCAAGGAGGTTCTTCATCTTCTCGAAGGCTTCCTCCAATACTAGGACATCAGCTACGCAGTGCTCCACAATGGAGTCCAGCGAAACCGTACAGCCACCTGCCGCAGCTACCCACAACTTTGGTTCCAACGGAGTCTTCTGGTTGCTGAACTCAAAGAACTTAGCCACTGAGTCCAACCTCTTTGAGTGGGTTGCGAGACTCTTCCGGGCTATCATCAGGAGGTCTTTGTGACGAGCCTTACCAAAGAAAGCGGAAGTGATTCCTCTCTCATTCCCCAGGAGCAATCGGCTGTTGAGGAATGGGATGTCAAAGTTGATGCCATTCCAACTGACAATTATCTGGTATTCCTGTAACGTGTCCCGCAGCTTTACTGCTAACGGAAGGTCATCCCAATGGTACAACCCACAAGCACATCGGGGAGTCTCAGTTACCTGACACTCATCGACCCGGAGGATTTCTACCTCATCGGAGTGATAATCCTTGATGACTCCACACAGGGCATAACCAAAGTCCGCATGAAGGTTGGTCATCTCGAAGTCAAAGATGCCGATTTTGAAGGCTTTCTCTTTGTGTGATACGGTGTTTCTACTCATCATAGGTTTAGTCCTTTCCCTGCTCTGGTACATTTTCGGTGTCCCTATCCTGATAGGGTAGGTGAAATCCCATAGCACGTTTTGGTTCAACATCGGCGTTTGACTTGCTATCAGGTTGAGGTGCAGGTGTGTATTCTGCTGCTCGGTCAACAAAGCCATCCTTTTGAGGCCAAAACTCCACTAGACGAGTATCATTAACGTCTATCTTTGTACGTGCACCCACTATCGTGTAGCAAGAAACATACCCGGCCCAAATGTCAATACTGTACTCCACTACATTAGGGTAGAACATTTTTGCCCCATCGGAGTACATTACGCTGATGCTAACCAGTGGTGGTAAACTTGCGTTAGTAGTATTGGTTTTATCTTCTACCATATATTCAGGCTGCTGCGCAGCTTGTTACCTCCTTAATCCTATTAGGAGCCATAAGACTCCTGCTATAGCCGATGTGGTGGCCCCCATGAGGGCACCCAGGCTACCTAAAGCTACCGTGAAACTAAGTAGTACCACCCCTGTTAGGATTGATGCCCACTTATCTATGGGGACTCTATCTTTCAAGATACTAATGGGTGTAATCAGTAACAATCCCTGACCTATAGATATTACTACATCTTGCCACATGTTAGTTAGTCATCCCAGGGGAGGTCATTACATTCTGGATGCTCCCGTTCATAGTGCATGAGGGCTATTAGGCCCCATGCAGCATGGGCCAGGTTATCCTCCGCATCATCATCTAATGAGGCCCCATCCATGTATTCGTAGATGTGTGCCAACACATGGTTGAGGATGTTGCTGAATGGGAGACCTTTCTCCCAATTGCGGTCTCCATACTTGATAGACCCCTCAGCATAGGTCTCGGCTATCCTTCGCATGGCTATAGGGCTGATGAGGTCATATCGCACCTCATCAAATACCTCACGTTTTGCACCACTAGGGTGAATTTCCACCGGCTCCGCAAGGTATTCTTTGGCACGCTTCAGGTCTTCTACAGTCAGGTGTGTAGGGCCACTCCCTTCAACGGTGGCATTCCCCGAATCAATAGTGGGTTGCGAGACTCTTACTAGCACATAACTCCTAACCATAGCCTCTACATCTTTCCACTGGAACCCACTAGGGTATCCGAGGTTTCTATTCCAGGGTCTATCCATGAGTATTGTAGGTTTGGCTGTGTATATCCACCAATCATTAATATTGGTGGTGTAGTCATCTATGAGGATTTCCCCCTTTACAGACGACTTATCTTTAGTACAGATAACTTCATCAAAGGGGATTTTCCAATCTTTCAACCATCTCATAATGATGGACTGTGTTTCCTGTGGGGAATTGGTTACCACTTTTATGTAGTAGTCTTTACTCAAACTACATAATGGTATATAGCAATCTTCATAAGGTTTCATAACCTCATATAGGCGTGGCTCCTTTAGTATGTCCCAAACGTTATCCATCAAGGGGTCATTCCAAGTGAGGGTATCATAGTTAATGGTAGCTCCTTTAAGAGTAGCCACCGCATGTACTAGGTCAGCTATGACTCCGTGGAAGTCCACTAATATTATAGGCTTCTGGTTATTCTCAGCTATTATTTTCTACTCCCCTTTCGTCCAGTTAAATTCTTGTTGTGCCTGTACTGTGTGTAGTCCTACCCCCAGGCAGGAGCTAAACATGCTACTAACCTCGGCTACATTGTGGATAGCCAACCAAACACGAAGCATTAGTAATCCCTTAGCAAAGGCAATGTCATCCGCCAATATCCACAGCTTCATTGTTTGCCTCCACTGCCACATGGAGTAGTAGTTGTACCACCACTCCAAACGGCGACCATTGGCAACAACCTTTCCATCAATGCTCCTCTCTATATTACCTGTGATAGCTAACACTGGAAAGTCAAATGCTTCTGAGAGGTTGTCTAGTTGTTTAATCAATCTGCTCGGTTCTGTAGAGCTTCCCCCCTTCATACTGCCGAACAGGTCTTTAGCTTCCTTCCGCTCTAGGCCCACCGTGTAGCCATCCTTAGTAAACATCAGGTAATCACCAGCTTTGAACAACTTGTACAGGTCAGCCTCGATGATGTTGTCATCCCCCAGGAGTTTGCGGATGGACTCAGGCTCTGACTTTCTGCCAGGCCCTGTGTAATCTATAATGATGGGGTATGGCATAACATCTGCCTCAATTTACGTTTCCACCACCAAAAGCGGGAGACAAATACTTGAGCCTTCACTGTATACACCCACACAAAGTGGTCAATGTCATAGTGTATATTTGTCATTTTAACTTCGCAAAGTACATTAAGTTGGGCAGCAATATCTTTTGCTTGCTGAAACTGCTCTTTACTACAGGTAGTCGCCTGCCCAATGATGACTTCTCTCCAGGATGAGGGGTTTATGGCAGCAAGAAGTCTTTTACAAGTTCGTAAGTAGGATTCTCGAACAATGTGTAGAGCATCGAGTCGTCCCATTTAGATTTTCGTACCTCCGCTGTATATTTGGGCTTCCATTTTCCATTAGACTGCTTGACCATTTCTTTCTCGAAGAACAAGTCAACATCAGCTAGGTAACCAAGCCTTCCCTGTCGGTCAGGAACCATAAGGTCGGTCTCCTGCCCCTGGGCGTTGTACTTAGCCTTCACTCTGCTGAGAAATACGAGGTTCGTTTTCTTCTTGCCAAAGGCCACTTGGTCAATGATACCCTCGTACATCTGGTTGGGCTTTGCATAGGAAGTCCTCATAAGGTATATCTTACCAGCCTCACCTTTGCTGAATGTCGCATCATCCATCACAAAGGCCCTCCGAATTAGCTGCCAGAATTGAGTCTCCGTGTCAAAGATGATTGTCCCCTCATCAGGCCCCTGGATGATGTTGTTGAAATCCGTTTGGAACTTTCGATAGAGTTTCTTGGCTTCCCTGATGCCCTCATCGGAGACACCCCCTGCTCCACCGGAGGTTTCAGTTTTATTACTGTCCGGTGGTAGGAGGAAAGTCTCAAACTCAGGTGGCTCCTTGATGATGCCCATTTTCAACATCGTGTATATTGTTGGCTCCGTACCTGGGTCAAAAATGAACAACCTCACTGGCGGAGGAAACGTGAGGGCGAACCCGGTCTTACGGGTGCCCTCCGCTCCGGCCACAGCCACTATAGGCGCTGTTCTAGTATCAGTTGGGTCAAAGGTTCTTATAGCTTATCACCTCCCATGTCATCTTCTATACTACACATTAGACAGGGTGAATCCTCCGAGCAGGGATTACCAGTTAGCAAGCAGAGGTCATCAACAACCTCTGGTTGACAGATTTTGCAGAGTTCAGCAGGGTCACAGTACAACCTGTCTGGCAAAGTACAGAACCCATGCACTAGGTTAACAGATTCCCCTAAATTCGCAGTATCCTCTAACTCTATGACCAACTTACGCTCTAGGATTTCTAGTGCTCGCTTTCTAGTTGACAAGGTGAACCTCCGTGTTAGCTACGAGCCACCCATCTAGGTCTCGCCTCTCATCAAAGGGATTCTTGACGATTCTTAAGTCCTCGATGAGGTCTTTCCTCTCTAGGAGGACATCCCAAAACCAGCCCAGGTCTTCCTGCTCGAAGTACACGTCCCACGAATCAAAGATGGGGCTGATGCCATCACCATCTACATCCTTGCGCCACTTGTAATCCATGAGATAGCAGACAAATAGCCTGCCATGTGTAACTCCCATCATGTGACAGTAGGCCCCCAACTGGTCGAAGTAGGTTCCCAATTGGTTGATGGGCTTGTCCGGTGAATACCAGGTGATTTTTAGCTCGCCTGGTATAGACTCCAGTAGGGATTCTTCCTCGCCGGGGGCTTGATTGGCGGAGTACACGTTCTCCACCAGGTCTATGTGGCCCACAACGTTGTCACACCTGACCGGAACATCATAATCATAACCGGTGTAGATACCTTTATCTAAGTCAACATCCCCATTAGAGCGAAATACCCTGTGTCCACCCTCACCTATGAGCACCCGTGACTGGATGGGTTTCTTAGGCACCCACAGTTCACCGTGTAGAATGCGCTCAAAACCCCGATGGGGGTGTAGCAGGTCACTAACGTGGATGTCATCATCCACACGCCGGGTGGACTCCCAGGCTCCGGTGATGAGCCTGTCTGCATGGGAGGTGTTGTGCTCAATTAGCATAAGGGCGTTTACAAGTTGAACAAATGACAGGTTCTGTAGTTACAGACAACCATTCAGGGTTGTAGTGACGGCCCTTATAAAAGTATAAATCTGGGTAAGTCTCCTCTATGGAAAAATCATTAGCATCTACCACCATGCCATCATGTTTGTCCATATCATTGCACCAGTAGGGATATGTATCAGGATTTTTAGGTTTTGTGATTCTGATATTCACATTAGCCCCCTATAGTCAGGCGACTATGCGCTACCAGATAGTTGACCAGGCTTCCGTCCAAGACTTGTCTCTTGATAGGATGGAGCACAGCAGAATAGGTCTTGAAGATTGTCTTAGCTTCATCTATGTCAACGAGATGACCATCAGAGACTTTCAGAAACTCAGTAATTGCCCCCTCCTGCTCCTCAGTGGGTTCCCATTTCTCAGCTACCGTTCTAGCGGATGCGGAGCCATTGGCATCAGCTTGGCGGGCTGCTCGCTCTTCCTCGTAGGACTTCATCATGGCATCGAGAGTAGATTCAAACTCAGGAGTGACATCGAAGGCATCATCTACTGCCGTGGCGAAGGGAATGTCCCTGCTCACCATGTCCGGCCCCCAATTGATGTCCCTAAGTTCAACCTCGAATACCCGGCCTATCATGTCATCAACGGTGTCACCGACTAAAAGTTTCCCTGACTTGTCTCCAAACCTAACTCCGAGCTTCTTGTAAGATGGAGCTAACCTGCGGACAACACCTGTGGTGAAGTACAACTGGCGTATGCTCTTGGGCCTGATGGTGTCATCATCCTCAATGACTACCCGTGTGATGTTTAGTTTCTCCACGAGCTTAGACTTGTCGTTGTAATCGGGAAGCTCAACGAGCTTGGCATCTACAACGTAAATTCTCTGACGTGCAATCAAATCCATATTAAATTTGTTTCTCCTTAATTATTTAAATGTTCTTTGGTGACAAGTTGGGCAAGTGGGTTCTTTGACAATAGATAACCATTTGATTTTCAATTAATTCTCCTTAGTTAGAATCTTCTTCAAGTTGTGCCTCATCCACTTGTGGCTCAACTGCATTAGACACAGCCATACCAAATATCTGAGCAACAAAGGCTACCAACTGCACAGTATTGTTGAATACATACTCAGCCGAAGTATATGTACTACACAGTGCATCACTCTCATTACTCGTACTCGACACGTTAACAGAAAAGCCATTCTTTGCAACTCTTATTACTATAGAATCTATCATCTCATCACCCCCTTTCATAACTGTTTTTATTAAGATACTGGAGCCAATGCTAACAGGTCGCCATCCAGGTAAATTTGGTGGTTGTCTAGGGCCCCATCTATGATGCGGTATGCTGTCCGTTTTGCAACCTGTAGCTGCTCTGCTAGCATTCTGCTTAGGTCTGCCTTAGTGAGGGGAGAATCCTTTAACAACTCCAGGAGGACTCCCAGGTGCTCATCCTTAGCTACCACATGGGTATACACCGAATGAAGCAGACTCGTTGAGTCTCTAACCACCATTATGCTTTCCAGCGGAGGCGCATCCCGCAAGTCGAAGCTCATTCGGAGGGATACCTTACCATCCTTCATGCCCCCATGGGTTACGGCGACATTTGCATTAGCCCATCCGGTGAATACTGAGGAACCTCGTGCAGCGGACTGACCACGAGCCTTGCCCTCACCGGGTTTGCTCATGTGGTGAATAATAATTGTGCTAAACTTCCGGGCATCCATTAGGCGATTGAGGTAGGAGGTTAGCTTCTTGGCATCATCGGCTTCGTTCTCCCTTCCCATGTAGATGTCAGCCAGGGGGTCAAGTATCACTACATCGGGCAACGTTTGGTTGAGCAGGGCCTCAAACGTTGTGCGAGCCTGCTCATCCTGGTCAATGTAGAGTGTACTCACAGTGTAGAGCCACACGGAGCCATCAGAGGCATCCGGGTAGTTACTCAACATGGCCTTAAGCCTACCCTGGAGAGTTTGTTCGCCCACTTCTGTTTGTATGTACAACACCACAAGGCCCCGCATAGGGAGGAACCTAGGTATTCCCCACACAGGAGTGCCTTGCTCCAGGCAGATACTCATATCAAGGGCAAGGTTTGACTTTCCTATCTTAGGTTCTCCAAATAGGAGGAGCTTGCCCTGGGGCCTCAAAAGGTTGGATATGTGCCAAGCATCGTCCCCCAAGTCAAGGTCTAGAAAGTCCCTCATCCGGTAGAGGTTATTCATATTCTTTATTAAGCATTGGGCTACTCCTCATTCTCGGATATAAAGCCAGCTTTTGCTGCTCTCTGTTATTACCTGCTTCTCCCGTGATGCAATGTACAACACCTTTTCTTCACTCCAGGTTGTGCACAGCTTCTCCTCTGGGTAGAAGTAGACATTAGGGGTTACTTTCACAATCCTATAAGAGAATGTGTTAAGTGTTGGTTGACACTCTGTATAAGCAGCTTTGGCCATCTCCAAAGTTTCATAGTGTTTATTATAATATAGTGATGACCTCCAGGAAAGTTCCTTGGGCGTTTTACATTCAATTATATAATAAACCATGGTTATGCCTCTTTTAGATTTACATCTTAACTAATGCAGGTGCTATTTAGAAAGACCCCAATACATTTGTTATCCTTATTTTTTGTGCCTTAAGGTCTTGTATCTCTGTTATAAAGAGCCTAATGATGCGTATTGGTAGTCTGATACTGAAGTTTCCGTTGTGTTCTAAGTAATCACACTCTTTCTCTAGGTGTGATAACTCAGCATCAGTTAGTAGCATCTTGCTCCTCCCTTATCTTCACATAGATGGCGAGAATCAGTTCGTTGGGATTCTTGTATGAGCGACTCCCATAGTCTGTTAGGTAGTACCACTGGTCTAACAAATTATGTGGTTGTCTGCCATATTTTATTCCCTTCTCTTGTTCTAGCCAGTCCAGGGCTTGCAGTGGTGTTGGGTCTGCCAGACAATCAAAATCTGTAATGTTGATACATTCTTCTTCCGTTCCGTAGTTCCACATCCATTGTCGCCTTATTATGAGTTGGTAATAACTGCCAACCCCTTCGCCCTGTGGATACCCCAAATCCTTCAATGCTTGTGCTGCTTCCAGATTCACATATGATTTGTTCATTTACCCTCTAATGTTTTGCTTCTAACCAGTTTAGTCCGATGCCTATGTCTACAGGTGTTGGCACAGCCAGGGATAGCTCATCTAATATGTGCTCCATGTTATGCTTATGGATGTTGAACACAGCATCCGCTTGAGATTCTAGTACCTCTGTGAGCAGTTCATCATGGACTGCCAATAGGAGCCACGCCTGATAAGGTTGTAACTCCCTGTGGATGGCAACCATCATACGGCGCACCGCATCAGCAGCAGTCCCCTGGATTATCATGTTAGCTGCTTCTCGGAGGGCTGCATTACGGCGGCTATTGATGCTACTATTCCAGTCGGGATAATAGTTGCGCCTCCCATATAGGGTTTCCACATAGCCTCTTTGGTTTAACATCACCCGTACTGCTTGGAAGTATTCTTCCACTCCGGTATAGACGGAGAGGTACTCCTTAAGGAGTGACTTTGCTTCAGCAAGGGTGATTTTCCACCTGGGGGCTAATCCTTCAGCTCCGCCACCATACCAAATGTTATAGTTTATTTGCTTTGCAGTATACCGCTGCTGCTTGGTAACATCCTCAAGTAACAGATGCCATACACGGGTGGCGGTCATACTGTGTACGTCAGCAGTTAGCAGGTCGTGTATCAGGGTGGCATCCCCACTGATGCTAGCACCCAGGCGTAGTTCAATCTGGCTCTGGTCACCACAGATGAACACATGCCCTGGTGAGGCTATGAATAGGCTTCTAACTGCTTTCCCAAATAGGTCGTCATCATCACCTGCCCCCGTACTGTGGGGTACGTTCTGCACATTGAAGGGGTCGCCACTACTGAGGCGTCCTGTCTCAACGGAGGTAGCTTTGAATGTGGTATGCAACCGATTCTCCTCATCAAGGGCAGCAAGTATCCCCTCAGTGTAGGTGCGCTTCCGCTTAGCAAGTTTACGGAAGTATGTTAAGGTTTCCAAAGTTGCTAACGCATCACCATCAGCCACCCCTTTGAGACGCTCTAGGTTCATCTTGTCAGTGCTAAGTCCCCCACTGGCGGAGGCTTTCTTGGGCGGTGGTAGTCCTAGCTTTCCATATAGGTACTCACTCAACTGCTTCGGTGAGTCCGGGTTGATACCCCCGCTGAGATATTCCCAAGTGTTGGAGGTGTCTGATAATTTTTGTTGAAGTTCCTCATCAAGAGCTTGAAGCCTTGGTACGTCTATTAGAATACCCTTCTTCTCCATTGAGGTTAACACAGGCACAAGGGGAAGGTCAATAGTACGATAGACATTAACTACTGAGGGCACTGCGTCTAGGAGGCTATTGAGTACCCCATTCAGGCGTAATGTCCAGTCGGCATCTGCACAACAGTACGGGGCAATGTCCTCAACTGGAACTTCTGATACCCTCCGCTCGGATTTACCTCTCCCGATAAGCTCATCAAGGTGAGTCATCTCATGGCCGAAGTGCTGTGCCACCAGTTCTTTGAGGCCCACACGGGGCATTCGCAGGACGTATGCCTTCAACATGGTGTCCTCTACCTTCTCCCAGGAGACTATGATTCCCACTCGTGCTAAGGCTGGGACATCACCCTTACTGTTGTGCATCACCACGGTGGAGGTAGCATCAACAGCCCGTTGGAGTTCGTGATAGGAGTCCTGTACCGTAAGATAGGCAGCCTTAGCCTCCGCCCAGGAATAGCCAACACCTACAATGGAGCCATCCTCCTTATCCCACTCAACATCTATAGCAACAACCTTTGCATGAGGTAGCTGTGCCGGATTGACGTAGTAATCTACCTGTTCTTTAGTTGGTAAACTGTAGCCCAGGTATTCCGCTGCAAAGTGGAGGTCTGCCTTAAAGAGAGGCTTCTTGGTTACATCATATAAACCCGCAGCGGGATGGTATCCAACTATCAGGGGGATTCCCCTGTACTCATGAACTTTGCCCCTTGCTTCACTGAGACTAACCTTTGGGAGTACCACACTGAGGGCAGAATCTCCTAGGGCCAATATCAACCGGGGCTTCAGTAAACTCAGGGTTAACTCCGTCCATGCAGAGCAGGCTGTCTTTTCCTTAACTTGAGGTTTGCGGTTTGTTGGTGGCCTATGGCGCACCACATTATCAAAGTAAACCTTGTCAAGGGGGATACCTACTGCTGTGAGGGCATTCTCTAACTGTCGCCCGGCCTCTCCCACGAAGGGGCGCCCCTCGGATGCTTCGTTACGTCCAGGGGCCTCACCAAGTATGTAGAGTTCAGCATCAGTGGGGCCTCTACCTGGAACTGCGAGTCCCCTATCAGGGTTGGCATCAGTTCCTAATGGGCAACGTTCACAATAGTCAATACTGATAAGGCTACTCATGGGTAATCAGTTAATACCTTTTTAATAATCTCCTTGAGGTCTTTATCTAATGCAGCATAAGCAGAATTAGTAGCCTCATCAGCATAAGCATCAGCACGAGCAGCAGCAATAGCAGCCTTAGCAGCAGCATCAGCAGCAGCATTAGCAGCACGGTCAGCAGCAATAGCAGCAGTAGCACGGTCAGCAGCATCAGCAGCCTTAGCAGCAGCATCAGCAGCATTAGCAGACCTAGCAGCAGACCTAGCAGCAGTAGCATTAGCAGCACGGTCAGCAGCATCAGCAGCCTTAGCAGCCGCAATAGCAGCATCATCAGCAGACCTGTTTATGTCATCTAACCAATTAGTTGCCCATTCTATGAATGAGGCTTCTTTCCACACACGCATTGCACACAGGATACCAAAGGCAACTTTTTGTTCCGTGGTCACTATTGGTGCAAAAATCTGCTTAACTGTAGTAACAGTCTTGGCTCCGAACTTAATGCCATGGTCGCTTAAGACAGGCCCATCAACGGTAACTTCCCACAAATTGGGGTGCATAAAATTAGAAGGAATCGGGTTAAATATCATGGCCAATTCTGGAGAATCATAGAAGTGTATCAAGTCTTTACTACAGAAATTGGTTCCTTTGCCCAGAGCTGTGTGGGTTATATTTTCACCCCAATTAGTGTGATTATATGTTCTATTATTTTGGTCTGTTAGTTTATAATAGGTTTTCATATCTCCTCTTTGAAATCCCGTGGTCTTGAAGTTTATGTATTTCTTTTCCCACATAGGTGAGGAGGCTTTCATCCTCTACCCAAACTTTAGTACCACACTTGTCACACTGATAAGTGTGGTCTTTGATTTTAATCCATATCATAGTGACCATAGTTCTCCATGGGTACTTATCAGACTTGCGCCTACGTAGCAAGTCTTAAATTCAAGCATTTGTGTATAATACGCCCATCATCTTGTCCAAATGCTTCCGTTGCCACTCAATCTCAGCATTAGTAACAGCATCATCAGTAGACCTAGCAGCATAAGCAGCAGCAGCATAAGCAGCAGCAGCATAAGCAGCAACAGCAGCATAAGCAGCACCATAAGCAGCATAAGCAGCAGCACTAGCAGCAGCATAAGCAGCATGAGCATCAGCAGCAGTAGCAGCACGAGCAGCAGCATGAGCAGCAGCAGCAGCAGCAGCATAAACATTAGTAGTAGTAGCATGAGCAGCATTAACATCAAAGTCACCTTGTGCATATTGTCGTGCTACTTCAACAGCTTTCCAACTGTGAATATCTGGCTCACGTCCTGCTTCACGCTCTCGCAATAAGGCTCTCTCGGCACAATCACAGGCCCAACGTATTAGGGCTGCCTGGGCATAATGATATGCTCTCATTCTAATCTCCTTTCTTTATCTCCCTCATGCGGGTGCTCCCCCTGATGGCCTATTCCA